>Ga0209023_10000734_pt1 | contig 47305 bp, 44 predicted proteins | sample LakOneMetagenome_FD_187468 | JGI IMG/M metagenome (GOLD analysis project Ga0209023, IMG submission 187468) | Freshwater and sediment microbial communities from Lake Erie, Canada (SPAdes) (version 2) | ecosystem: Environmental > Aquatic > Freshwater > Lentic | place: Lake Erie, Canada... | reverse complement strand
TTTTGAACCCTCCATGAGTTTGTTGCTTTTTCTTTTCATCCACCACATAAAAGGCATTCGTAATTAAATTTAAAATCACTCTTCCAATATCCTGCGGAATGATATTGATGTTGCCGATGGTTTCATCGAAATCTGTTTTTAATGTTGCGTTGAAAGATTTATCCTTTGCACGAAGGCCATGATAGGAGAGACGGAGGTATTCATCACATAAAGCGTTGATGTCTGTTAGTTCTTTTGTGCCCGAACTGCTTCGTGAATGCTGCAGCATACCTTTTACAATGGCATCGGCTCTTTTGCCGTGATGGTTTATTTTTTCTTCATTACTAATTACATCATCCGCTAAAGCATTTACTTCATCAATATTCCCTTTCTTAATTTCGTCTTTCATTTCTACCAGTAATTCTTTATTCACTTCCGAAAAATTATTCACAAAGTTTAACGGGTTTTGAATTTCATGTGCTATGCCGGCGGTGAGTTCACCAAGGGAAGCCATTTTTTCTGATTGGATGAGCTGGGATTGTGCGGATTTCAATTCTGCATAAGCTTTTTCGATCTGCTTCTTATCCTTATTCTTCTGAACATAACCATAGGCAAGAAATATACCCAGCAGCAGGAAAGTCCCGATAGCTGCATACTGCAGGTTGCGGGTACGTTTGGCAATGGCATCTTTTTCCTCCTGTTCCGCTTTTTGCTTCTCCATTTCTTCTTTGAACTTATCCTTTTGTGCGGCTTTTTTTATTTCATCTCCCCGAATCTTATCCGTTAATGACACATACTCTTTATAATGCGCTAAAGCACCGGTGCCATCGCCCCTGGCCGAATCGATCTGTGAGGCCAATAACTCCATTTGACTGATCGTTTTTACATCAAACCAATGTTTTTTGAAGTCAACAAGGGCGATGTCGTTCAATTTCTTTGCTTCGTCGAATCTTTTTAGTCCAAGATAGTCTTGCGCCAGGGAATACTGAAGATATCCCCACATACCCTTCATGCTTCCCATTGAATCCGAAAGGCCGATTGCACGGGTGTGATAAGAAGCAGCTTTTTCAAAATCTCCCTGGCTGCTATACATTTCTCCAATATTAAACATCGTCACCATAATGTTGTAATAGTTTTTTTGTTCCTCGGACCGGGAAAGGCTTTTCTCAAAATTTGCCAGGGCATTTTTATAATCTTTACTGTCCTTGTAAATTTCACCGATCATCCGGTAAACTTCAGGCAATTCGGGACCCAGATCAGGATTTGTGCTGCATAGCTCAAGGATTTTGTTGAAATACTCAAGTGCTTTACCCGTATTGTTCCTTATGCTGTAAAATCCGCCAAACGGAATCAAGGTATTATATATTTCACGGGCATCTTTTATTTTGTAGGCAATGTCTAAGGAGGCCTGGTAATTACTAAGCGCCAATTCATCTTCTCCATAATCCCCATAAAGCGCAGCCAGCATCCGGTGACTCCTTGCGATTCCCCTTGCGTAATTCAGTTGCCTGCAAACCGCCATAGAAGACTGTGCGGCTTCCAGGGATAATGAAAAACTTCCGGCAGACTTGTAAAAGGCACACATATAACCATAGCCGTCAAGTATCAAAGCGCTGTCCTTTATTTCTTTTGCCAGATCAATACTCTCCAGGATATACATGCGGAACATGGCTGAATCTTTGCGCTGATCCAGGGATATGGCGGCTATACTGAACAAAAAGTTTGCGATTCTTTTCTTATCACCTGTTTTCTCGATTGCCTGCAAATGGCCAACCAGGTAGGGCATGGCTTTATTCCAGTCGGTACTATCGTTATTGCTGTAATAGCTGTTGACAAGGTCCGGCAGTGCCTTCTCTGTTTCTATCAATTTAAGTCGGGCATCCTGATTTTTTTCTTTTGCAAATAGCTCATCAACCAGTTTCCAGGCAGGCTCAGCATACAAAAGCTTATCCTTTCTTTCAGCGGCATTACCCAATGCCAGGTATACCCTAAGTTTTGCTGTATCCTCCTTTGCGTTTTTCAATTCCGCTTTCAACGAATCCATTATCGGGTTCTGTGCGAAGCAGCAATGTTGAAATACGAAAAGAAAGAAAACCAGGCTGATTTTTTTCATAACAATTTACTTAGTGTGTAATTCCTGTATCCACTCATGCGGGGATTGAAATAATAAATGTTGATCCTTCCCCTTCCTTGGTTTCCACCTTCAACTCCCCGCCATGCGCTTTTACAATATCATAACTCAAACTCAATCCCAATCCCGTTCCCTGCCCGGTTGGTTTGGTGGTAAAGAAGGGTTGAAATATTTTATCCAGTACTTTTTGAGGAATGCCGTTGCCGTTATCTTCCACTTTTACTTCAACCCTGCTGCCGGTCTTCCTTGTACTTACTGAAATAGTTGGCTCATATGCTGCCAACTCATGGAGGGTTTTGAACCCTCCATGAGTTTGTTGCTTTTTCTTTTCATCCACCACATAAAAGGCATTCGTAATTAAATTTAAAATCACTCTTCCAATATCCTGCGGAATGATATTGATGTTGCCGATGGTTTCATCATAATCTGTTTTCATCGTTGCATTAAATGATTTATCCTTTGCACGCAAGCCATGGTAGGCCAGCCGTAAATATTCATCGGCCAGTTTATTGATATCAGTGGGTTCTTTGGTGGCACTGCTGCTGCGGCTGTGTTGTAACATACCCTTTACAATAGCATCTGCACGTTTGCCATGATGATTTATCTTTTCAAGGTTTTGTTTGATGTCTTTGGCAATGGCCTTTGCTTCTTCCATATCTCCCTTCTCTATTTCTGCATTCATCTCATCGATCAGTTCATTGCTCACTTCACTGAAATTGTTTACAAAGTTCAACGGGTTCTGTATCTCGTGGGCAATGCCTGCAGTAAGTTCACCGAGTGAGGCCATTTTTTCGGATTGTATTAACTGGGTTTGTGTGGCCCGCAATTCAGTGAGTGCATCTTCAGCACGTTTCTTTTCTGTTTGAAGTTTTATCAGATCTTCTTCAGCCTGTATAGCGTGGGCTTCGGCAACTTTCAGGTCGTTGAAACGGGTATAGGTAAGATTGAATACTGCAGCAAAGCGTTCCAATAATAAAGTTGTTTCTTCCGGCTGATCATCTGGTGATGCGATACCTAAAAAGCCCTTACTGAAAAATGCAATGCTCTGTATCCTTCTTTTTTGTTCCAGGCCCTGTTTAAACGGGACTTTCAATTCATCGGCGAGGTAATGAAAGTAATTTTCAAGTTCTATTCCCTGCATGTCGATGGTCAATGATTTCTTCTGATCCTTCCATGCGTCATACATTTTTTTCATGCTGGCATTCCTGTTCATATCACCCGTAAACTGTGTACTTACCTTGCTGCCGTCCTCATCCGTTACCCAGAATTCAATATGGCCAATATCATCTTTTACAATGCCGATGTACAAACGGTTGGGTGCAATGCCCAGGGTTATTAATTGCCTGAAAAGCACCGCAGCCGTTTCTGCCAGCTCATCACTTTTCTGCATGGCCAGGGTACGGCTTCTCACTCTTTCCAATGCAGCTTCTATTTGTGCTTCTTTGGCTTGCGCCTCAGCTTTCTCCAGGTCGAGAAAACGGGTGTACGTTCCATCAAATACGGCTGCAAAACGCTCGAGTGTTTTTACTGCTTCTGCAGATATGGGGAGGGGTGATGACATAGAAAGATGGCCTTTGGAAAAGAAGGCAATGCTGACGATCCTGCGGCCGCCGTCGAATTTGGTTGCGATAGCAGTGCCTGTCATCTTATTGCGGTAATTGGTCCATTGTTCCAACGCTTCGCCTGTAAGCTCAAGAACCAATGATTTTGCCTGTGCCCTCCATGCTGTAACAGCTGGCTTTAATAAAGTGGGTTCATCCATACTTCCATATGCCGGTCTGTTTACCTGTTCCCCACTACCTAACCAATCAGTTGCACGAAATTCTATTTCATTTTTTTCTTCACTGTAAATACCGATCGTAGTTTGTATAAGTTCCTGCTGCACTAATTTTTTAAATTCCTGGAAAAGCAAAGCAGCTGTGCCGGCCAGTTCATCGCTTCGTTGCATGGCCATGGTACGGCTTCTTACTTTTTCCAATGCAGTTTCTATCTGTGCTTCCTTTGCCTGTGCTTCGGCTTTTTGTAAATCGAGGAAACGGGTGTAGGATTGCTCGAAGACCCTGCCGAAACGTTCGAGGATATTCAATTCGTCGTCTGATATAGGATTTTCACTCACTGTTTGCAGTCCGCTGTACTTGAAGAATGTAAAGCCCGCCACATACCTTTTCAGGGCTTTATTTGCTTCCTGAACATGACTTGGAAAACGCCGGAATTCAGTCTTTGTATAAAGGTATTCATCATAGATTTTTTTCTCTTCTCCCTCAATGCTGTAGATAAAATTTTTCTTCTGTTCTTTCCACGCATCCCACATGGCGTGATGGAAGGGATAATCTTCAAATTTCATGTAATAAGACTCAGGGTCTTTACCCGTTTCGGGGTTAGCTGCCCAAACCGTATTGCTCCTGTCTTGCTCATTTATAAGGTTGATGATACAGAAGGTAAGCGTAAATTCAAGATTAGTGAACTCCCTGAGCAGCGTATCCACCACAGCAGATAACTCTGAGGAATGATGCATGGCCAGGCTCCTGGATCTTACTCTCTCCAGTGCAGATTCTATCTTTGCTTCCTTTGTCTGAGCTTCCGCTTTTTGCAGATCAAGAAACCGGGTATAGGTTTGCTGGAATACTTTTCCAAAGCGCTGCAGCATATTATTCTCTTCATCTGTATAAGGGATACCTTCAAAATTCTCGATATAGAGGCCAACATTATCTAACAATACGGTTGATGCTGCAAGCCCGGGGCAGCTTAAATAAAAATCTTTTGATGCTTTCGGTAAACCGGGAATATAGGATAAAAGCTCCTGGTAAAATTTGTTCTTTTCTTCAAAATTCAACCGGGTTGCAAAGAAGTCTGCCTCTTTTTCTTTTGCTTCATTAAATTGATTTGCCCAAACAGACTCAAACCAGGGATGCGTTATTTTAGAAGGAATATCCTGCTCATCTGCGATCCAAAAATGCCAATTGCCTCCCGGTGTAAAGTCAACTACAAAACCGGCGTGATCAAGCTTGATTTTTAAATGCCTGAGTTGCTGGTAAACAATTTTTATTACTTCTTTAAGCTCATCACTTTTTTGCATACCCATAGAGCGACTTCTCACTCTTTCCAATGCTGCTTCTATCTGTGCTTCCCTTGCCTGTGCTTCTGCTTTTTGCAGATCGAGAAAACGGCGATAAGTTCTTTCAAATTCATTAGCGAAGCGACTGAGTAACTTTTTCTCATCTTCCCCCAGATCATCTTCAACCATTACACCAAAGCAGCCATATTTCATGAAAGCTTCTACATAATACAAACCACCGGAGAAATATTCGGGTTTCAGGTGATCAACTCCATCAATTAACTCTTTCCATACAGCAAAATAATTTTCAACAGCTGCGGAAGGAACATGGTATGAATAAACGGGTTCATTGCTTTTCCAGTCGATCAAACATTGTGCGGTGGCTGGTTCATTTCGGTCGAGTGGATAGTTGATCGCCTTACTTTTGAAAATGGTTGAATCGTTTTCTTTCCAGGCAGCCCAAAAAATGTGCCGGTCATTTTTTTCATCCGGTAACCATAAAAAAGAGAACGCTGAATGGATACCGAGCAACAAAACCTGTTCGTGAAAGACCCGTAAGGTATCATCTAGTTCATTCGAATGCTGCATGATCATGCTTTGTGTACGGGTCCGTTCCAATGCCGCTTCGATCTTTGCTTCCCTGGCCTGTGCTTCTGCTTTTTGCAGGTCAAGGAAACGGGTATAGGTCAGGTCAAACACATTCGCAAATCTTTCGAGCAACTGAATTGTTTCGGCTGGCCTTGGTTCTGGAGTAGCTAAAGAGATAAGGCCTTTTGAAAAATAAGCAACACTCACCACACGGCGGTCTTTTGTTCTGCTTATATCAATTTTTATATCAGCAATGCTGTTCCTGTAATTATTGTAATCCTCGAGGTCTTTTCCAATGATATCAACTACCAATGTTTTTTTCTCACCTTTCCATGCTGCATACAGTTTATGCATTAAAACAGGTTCATCCAGGGAAACTTTAACTACATGCTCTCTCATCTTTCCGTTGAGCGTAGACCATAGCTCCATTACCTTTTCTTCCTCATTCATAATTCCAATGCCTATTTGTTCGGGATCTTCCCCGAGTTCTTCAAACTGCTGGAAAAGAACATAAGCTGTTTCGCCCAACTCATCACTTTTTTGCATGGCCATGGTTCTTGCACGAACCCTTTCCAATGCCAGTTCAACCTGTGCTTCATGTGCCTGGGCTGCTGCTAAAGCTATATCAGTATACCGCTGATATGAAAGATTGAAAACATTCCTGAAACGTTTGAGCACATTCAATTTTTCTCCGGCAACAACACTGAAAGTTGAGATGCCGATTGAACCGGTGCCGATGGAATAGAAATAATAATACAACGCATCTGCTTTGTCAATTCTTGGGTCATCCTTTTCGCCGATCTTTTTACGGAATGCTTTCCAGTCTTCCAGGTCCCTGCCCTTAAAATATGTTTCAGAAAATGCATCACCTGCACTTCTCATCTGCTTTACCTGCTTTTCAATGACCGGGTGAATATTGTATACCAGGTGATTGATGCTTTTGCCGATCTCATCTGAATAATCATAATTTACAAGGGTTTCTTTTTCATCATCATGAATATTGATCATGGCATTCCTCATTTCGGTAAATCCCAGGCTATGCAATTCGGCATACAGCACTTCACAAATGCCGGTCAGTTCTTCGGGTGTACGCATGGCCATGGCCTGTGCCCTTACCCGTTCCAGCGAAGTTTCGATTTGTGCTTCTTTGGCCTGGGCGATGGCTTTTTCAATATCGAGATACCTGCGGTAAGCCAGTTCAAAAACATTCAAAAACCGTTTGAATAAATCCAGCTCATTATCAGTTAAAATAACATAAGTGGAAATGCCCAATGCTACCGGCCCCAATGAAAACCAGTAATAATTCAGGGAGGGAGCGGTTTCTAAAAACGGATCAATAAAAACATTGGTGGTTTTTTGATAAGCGAGCCATTCTTTTACTTTTTCTTCGCCTTTGATCTGGGTGAAATAGGTCTCTCCCTTGCCCTTCAGCATTTTTGCAGCAAAGCCTTTAGCTATTTCATGATTGGTATAAGTGGTTTCAGTAATGAAAGTTTTATCATGTTTTGAATAATATTCATAGTTCATGTAAGTACCCCTCTCCCCGTAAAAAATAGCCGTCTGCACATTGCGGATCTCTTTTACACCTAATGATTGCAGCTGAAGCGAAATACTTTTACACACATCCAGCATGTCATCCGGCCTGTTCATACTCATGGCAACCGTTCTCACCCTTTCCAGTGAAGATTCAATTTCCAGTTCCTTATTCTGCGCCTCTACTGCTTTTCTTTTCTGTTCCAGTTCTTCAATGGTCTCTTCTAAAAGAATGGCGGTGGTTCTTTTTACTTTTTCAGTTCTTTCCAGTTTGAATTCAGATATGGTAAAGGCGCTGTCTGCATCCTTCAGTGATTTTAAAAGAGCAGCTTTTTCTTCGGCTGTTAAATGTTCAGCCTGCTGAATAGCGTCCAATATTTTTTGTAAGTGCTGATTCAATGGATAATGGTTAATGGGTAATGGTTAATTTTTTGGCGTCTTTATTATTCTTGGATGTCTTAATTATCGAGGTCAATAGTTTTCCTATTTCAGTAATATCCTGAAAAATCGATTGGTATTGCGGTTCTTCTATATATCCCGACTGAAAAAGAAGTTCAATCCAGTATTCTGATTCATTGGCTTCTTTTTGAGCTATTGCTAATTTATGTATAAAATCTGCCTTACTTTCAGCTTGTTCTGCTTCCCTTACCAATGCTCCAATAGATGTACCACTTCTCAACAATTGTTTGCTAATGATATATTCTTTCTTCTCTGCTTGCAGGTATTTATACAATTTAATTACCCGCAGTGCGAAAGCAAAACTCTTTGTCTTAATCACATTCTCTTTCATAACTTAATAATTACTAATTGACAATTAACCATTAAACCTATTTTTCCTTTAATGCTACACAACAGGTGGTCAGGTTATGCATTTCTAAATTTCCGCCGGTGGCCCTTCCCAGTTCTGCATTACTGAACATACCAGCCATGGGTACGTTCCATACATTCTTTACCCCTTCCAGTTCTTTACTCATCAAAGGCCCAAGTGAAAGTATCCTTCCGGCACAACTGAATACCACCAGCGCATCTGCTTCGGGCATTTCAGTTTCTTTTAAATTTTCAACGCCTTTAATTACTTTTTCCATTACATCCCAATCGGGTGGCAGGGAAAACCTGATTTTTGAACCCTGCGGTACTGAGCCACTGGTATAAAAGGAACGGTCTGTCCAGTCTACCTGCAGGCCCGGCCGCATAATGGGGTCGCCTTTTTCCCTTTGCAATTGCAGCGGGAAATTGGCAGCTATTTCAATCAGCAGGTTATTGTTTTCCGGCGATATATTTTCAAGCCCGCCGTATTTGGCAGTAATGTCCAACACCGGAATGTTATCTACTGTGTAAACATGATTGCCTTCACTTTTTGTCACAATTTTTTCTGTACCTACGGCCTTCCAGCCACAGGTGGCAATGCCCTTTATCTCCACTTTCGTTTCATCCAATGCGATACATACAATGGCATTACCGCTTTCTCTTCCGTTTGTAAATACAACTGTTCCCGTAAAAGAATAATCGTCACCCGCAGCACCTCCATAGGCATTTACCTGTGGACCAACAATATCTTCAAAGCCATGTAATATTTCTTCTCCATCTGTTGCAGAATGGCTGGTGCCAATTAAAAAAGCGGGAATTGAAAATTTCTCACTTGCTTTTTGTGCAATGGCCCTCGAAACTTCCCTGTAATTTCTTTCGGGATATTCTTCAAAATAAACCTGGAAATATTCCCTGTTCATGTCCAGTAAGAGGATCGCTGCGGATCCTTTCTCGGTCACTTCATCAATGAACTCGCCGTTGGTAGTGCAGCCAAAGATGGCGATACCTGCTGCATCCAGTAATGCACAGATGGCTTTTCTGTCCAGGCTTTTTGAAATAAAGCAGACAGCCAGGGTTGGTTTAAATCCATCAGCCAGGCTTTCTTCCAGTGCTGCTTTGATTTCTTCGGTTGATTTTCCTTTGATTGATCTTGCTTTCATATTTAAAACTAAATAGCTGTTTACTTCTTTAAAACATTGATGATGGAATCTTCCTGCTTTGTTTTCATTCCGATCACCGAATCCAGTTTGTCATTCGGTACCGTGGTGGACAGGATGTATTGTTTAATTTTCCACGCACTTCCTTCTTTTACCACTACGCCCGAACCCCTGCAGATCTTCATCTGTGTATTCAGCAGTTCATCAAACCATGCGAATTTGCCGCTTTGGTCAAAATAAATATTACGTTCCAAGGCAGTAAAGGACCAGGCACGGCCTTTATCGAATATGGGTTTGGCCCAGGCCATGAATGCTTTTTTGTCCCAGCGTTCGGTGGCATCGGTGCCGGTGAAAATGGCGTCTTCGGTATAAAAATTAAAGTAGGTTTTGTAATCCGCTTTTGCAGCTGCCTGGTTAAATGAATCCAGCATTACAATGATCTCTTTCTTTTCATTAGCGGTATCAACTACTGCAGGAGCGCTGCCCGGAGAGGAGCAGGCAACATACAGCAACGACAGCACAGCAAGTAAGATGGCAGCCGGCTTTTGTACTTGTTTCATGGTTGGTTGTTTATATTGACAAAATATCTTTAACCGGGGTTGATCAAATGGGCCAGGTATTCAAGTTTTGCCGGCTCTTTATATTGCCTGCAGAATGCCGTAAAGTAATGATGCTTCTGCAAAAAAGAGATCTGTGTTTTATCCCATTCTGTTTTGGTAAGCGAAGGATCCAGGTGCTGAAGCTCTTTAAAAAAAAGATGGGCTTTGATGCCGGCTTCTTTGGTTCCTAAATATTCCAGGTCGGCATCGGCAATTATCTCTTCCAGTTTATTGGTTGGCGATTGCGGAATTTTTGTCGCCATGATCATGCCGCATATTGCAGTTATATCTGCAATCCCAAATCCAAAGCCCGGTAGGTACTTCCAGGCCAGCACGCAACCTTCTGCCTCATGGTTTGCATAGCTTTTAATATAACCGGCATCGTGCCAGAGGGAAGCAGCTTTTAATAATTCAATTTCGTGGGCTGAACAATTCTCCTGTTGCCCTATCTCAACCGCTTTCTCCATTACATATAAACTGTGCTCATAATTATGATAATAATAAAAGGGTGGGAGGTTGGTCTTTAGGAAATTGATCACAAACTCCTCCAGGTGCTGTTTACTTTGCATGTGGTTTGGCTTTTAAAATTCCACCCGTTGCTTCGCTGATCCTTTGTACAAAAACAAATGCTTTGGGATCAATGAGCATTAAGGCATCCTGTATCTGTTTTATCTCCAGCCGGGTAACAATGGTAACGATGATCTCACAATCGGTTTTGATATCGAAGCTTCCGGGCAGGTAGCCCCGTTCGCCTTTATATACCGTAATGCCTTTTCCCAGTTCATTTACCAGGAAACTTTTTATTTCTTGCTGCTGGGCAGAAATAATATTCATGGCCGTATATTCTTCGATGCCATCTACCACATAGTTGGTGGCACGGGTTGCTGTAAAATAGGTGATGACGGAGTACATGGCAGTTTCGATGCCGAATTCCAGGGCAGCCACGGCGAATATGATGCAGTTGATAAGCATGATGATCTCGCTGTTGGAGAAGCCCACTTTACGCCGGGTGAAAACGGCGATCACTTCGGCACCATCGATCACACCACCACCTCTTATTACGAGGCCAACGCCGGCACCAATGAGGATACCGCCAAAAATGGCAATGAGTAATTTGTCTTTTGTAATGGCAGGGATCTCAATAAAAAGCAGTCCAAGGGCTAATATGATGACTGCAATGGTTGTTTGAACCGCAAATGTCTTCCCGATGTTTCGATAGCCCAGGTAAATAAATACCAGGTTGAGGGCAACAACGAGAATGCTGATGTTGATATGGAATATTTCGTGCAGTAAGATAGAGATACCCGTCATGCCGCCATCCATGAAACGGTTGGGTATCATAAATCCCTTCATTGCCAATACGGCTAAACCGGTGCCGGCAATGATATGAAGAAAGTTCTTGAGGCTCCACACATGTTTCCAGTCAACCCGGTCACTTTTATACTTTTTGGCCATTTATAAGCAGTTGTTTTAGGTTACTAATATACCGATTCCTTTGTTCATTTTGCTATCCATTGCCACGGGCTTAAGCCCGTGGCAATTCAACATTCTGTAATTGGCTTCAGCCATATAAATCAATCGTCTTTTTTCTCCAATTGCTCGATCGTTTTCTTTGCCGTTGCCAATCGTATCTTTTTATTCTTCTCCACCAGCTTTTCTGTTGCCCATTTTTCAACTTTGTGATGAAGCGGAACCAATAATGCTGCAATACAAACCAGTGACAACAACATCAAAACAGGAGAGTGGTGTGTTACTCTTTCTAAAAAGGGATGCAATAATAAATTGAGGAATTCAAAAACGATCAGCAATCCAACAACTCCAAAGAACTCAATTAGTTTTGTATTGGTAATAAAGCTGCGACTGAGCAATAAGTAGAGTGATAATAAAATAATAATACCCAAAGCGATCAGGGCATACTGAATGTTCTGCTGCCTATTTTCTTCTGCTTCTTCTTTTTCCACTGCCAGTTGCTGCTGGTGCAACTCATTTTCGAAGGTTAATACCTGGGCCTGCTGGATCACCTTCTTATTGAACAGGCTGTCATTGGCTGCCATGAACATCTTTAAATACTTTACGGTGCTGTCGCTGTTCTTGCTTTCATAAATACCCGAAAGCAATTTTGCTGCTTTGATGCTCATGTTGGAGTAAGCGGAATTTTCAACGGAAGCAATGGCCTTCTTTGCATAGTGCATGCAGGAATCGGCCAGGCCGATGCCATTGTAATATTGAGCCAATGCAAAATAAGCCTGGTTGAGGTATTTGGGAGACCCCCATTTAATAGCATCTTTAATAGCCAGGTCGTAATAACTGGTGGCAAGGGTTCCATTTCCCAGTTTTCCATGAACCTTGCCTAATTGGAGGCAGATAAACCCTATCAGGTCGGTATAGCCAAAACGGGTGGAAAGCTCATAGGCCCGTTGTGAATACATCAATGCCGAATCGGTTTTATTCATGGTATTGTATACCTCACCCAGGTTCATAAATGCCCAGGACAACAGCCTGTTGTTTTTTACCTGGGATGCCAAGGCCTCTCCTGAATGAAGAAGTTGGAGCGTTTTTGGATAATCTGCCAGGTCCTTGTAATACAGGGCCATGTTGATCTTTACGGCAGCCATCAATTCGTCATTGCCTGTTTGTTCTGCAACGGCCTGGGCTTTTATATTATAGTCGAGGCCATTGGCAGTATTCCCAAATGCCCGATAAGCATACCCGATCTCCGTTAACGCCAGTGCTTCGCCGATGGGGTCTTCCAGTTCGTGTGATTGCTGCAGTAGCTTTTTTGCCCGTTGCATATCCAGTACCGGGTCTGTGTCCTGGGTATCGGCAAAATAATCAAAGATGAGGTTCATGCGGCGGCTGTCGTTTTTTTCAGCAGCTATTTTTTGTAACAGGGTATCTGCATGCTGTGCAAAACAAATTTGAATAGTGCAAAGAAAGCAAATCAGTAATACGGTCTTTTTCATGTCAGGTATTATTTTTGTCTCCTTCCAGTTTTTCAATCGTTTTCTTTGCTGCCGCCAGCCGTATCGTTTTATTCTTCTCCACCAGTTTTGCGGTTGCCCATTTTTCAACTTTGTGATGAAGCGGAACTAATAATGCGGCGATGCAAACCAATGCCAGCAGCATTAAAATGGGGGAGTGGTGCGTTACCCGTTCTAAAAACGGATGAAGTAACAGATTGAGAAATTCAAATACAAGTAATAAAGCCACTACGCCAAAGAACTCTATTAACTTTGTGTTTGTGATAAAACTACGGCTGAGTAATAAATAGAGACTAATTAATGTAATAATGCCAAGGGCAATCAAGGCGTACTGAATATTCTGTTTACGCTGGTCTGCTGCTTCTTTCAATTTTGAGTCCTCATCAATATCTTTCAGTTTCTGGGCGAATGTGAGATTTTGAAATTCTGTGATCTTTTTTTGATTGCTTGCCGAATCTTTATAAGCAATCTGTATCATGGCGTATTCATACGCACTGTCTTTATTGCTACTTTGGCTATAAACTTTCTGCAAAACCTCCGCCGCTGAAGCAATACCATTAAAATTTCCGGTTTCTTTAGCTGTGATTATATTTTCGGAAGCGATTTTTCCGGCATCGGCGTAATTGCCCTGCTTTAATAAAAAATTGCAGTATTTATTACCAATGATAACGGTAAATACAAAGGCCCTTTTTTCTTTACTGAATTTCAACGCTTTTTTATAGTATACATCTGCCAGGTCATTATCACCTTTTAATTCGTAGGCTTTAGCAAACTCGCCCAATGCCTGTACATAGCCATTTACATCGGGCCTGAATTGGTATCCTTCTTCCACTTTTTGCAAATAATATAAAGCTGAGTCTGGTTTGCCCAGTCCGTTATAGCACATACCATAATACATGTTCCGGAAAATTGCCGACCATCTTCCATCACCCTCCAGTGCATCAAATTTTTTAAGATATTCCAGGCCTGTTTGAAAATTACCGCTCCAGGCATAAACGCCGGCAATATTCATGGTCACTCTTTTTTTTCTTGGTTTATCTTTTGCCAGGTCTGCCCCCTGTAAAACATAGATCAGTGCGTAATTATAGTCCTGCTTGCTAAGGTATTTATTGCTGATAGACATATTTGCATCGCATAACAGTGAATCACTGTTCAGTTTTTTTGCGATGCTGTACATTTCCTTTTCAACCATTTCGCTGCTGTCAAAGATTCCAGTATTCAGGTAATACCGATCGGCACTGTAATAACCATAAAATTTGTCTTCGGGTGTTTTTGCATGCAGAATGATTTGTCTTGCTGTATCAATGGGTAAATAATTTAAAAACCGCTCCGTTTTTTGTGCTGACAGTTGTGCCGAACACAACAGTAATACAAGTAGTATTAAAACATTTTTCATGTTAACTGTTTTTATTGTTTTCCAGTTGCTCAATCGTTTTCTTTGCTGCCGCCAGCCGTATCTTCTTATTCTTCTCCACCAGTTTAGCCGTTGCCCATTTTTCAACTTTGTGATGAAGCGGAACTAATAATGCCGCAATACAAACTAATGCCAGCAGCATTAACACAGGGCTGTGGTTGGTTATTCTTTCTAAAAAAGGATGCAGCAATAAGTTTAAAAATTCAAATACGATTAATAAAGCCACAACGCCAAAAAATTCGATCAGTTTGGTGTTGGTGATAAAGCTGCGGCTGAGTAATAAATATAGGGTAAGTAAAATAATAATGCCAAGGGCTATTAAAGCATATTGTATATTTTCTTTTCGTTGCTGATCTTCTTTTGCCTTCCTTGCCTCTTCTTCTATGATCCGTATTTGGTCATTAAAAACCAATGCCTGCATCTTATTGATATTATTCTGGCTGAAGATCTGCGCATTGATCCCAGCTTCCATTCTTGAATAATAATAAGCGCTGTCGGTATTGTGTAATGAATCAAATACCTGTTGCATATAGCCTGCCCCGGCAAGCTTCAGGTTGTTGTTGTTAAACTCCCTTCCAAGTTCTAATAGTTCGGCTGCCTGGTCCCTGGCTTCTTTCACCCGGTTGTCTTTTAATAAATAGGGAACATAATCAAAATTGAATCGTAATATCTCAGCATTGCTCCTTATCTGTTTCTTCAGCACGAGGGCTTTATTATAAAAGATCTCTGCCAATTGTTTTTCCCCGGCCAATGAATAGGCGGCGCCGGTAAGGCGGTGAGCTGCAAACTCAAACACCAGGCTATTTGCTTTAGGGCTATTTTCTTCTGCTGCCAGGGCATAGTGTAAAGCAGAATCAGGTTGGTTATTTCGGATAAAATAAGCAGTCATGCCACGCAGGTACTGTGCCAGCATGAAACTATACAAGGGATGAGATGCAGGAGGTAAATTTTCTCCTCCTTTGCGGGTGTATTTCAGGAGTTCGTCGTTGTTCTGGAGATTTATGTACACCAGCGACAGATCAAAGTACAAAGAACTGATACGCCGTTTATCATTTGCTTTCTCTGCAAACGGGATGCCCTTAAAAAAATATTCCATCGCCGTGGTATTATCTCCCTTGTTCAAAGAAAAATAAGTGCCGATCCAGTTATACGCAGTGCCAAGCAATGAATCACTTTGTAGTTGTTCGGCAATCTGCAATTGCCGGATACACAAGGCTGAATCAACCCCACCCGAAAAACCGTTTATGTTCAACAGGAGTTTATTGATGATGTTGAAGCGTTGAAGCGGGCTGGTTGTAACCGCTAATATTTTGTTGAGGCTGTCTTTGGTTTTGGCAGCCTGTTCAGGAGAAACCTGTTGTGCGTACGCAATGGTTGTGACTAAAAGCAAAAAAAATGCTGCAATTGTTTTTTTCATAACGCTGATATTAATCGAAACAGGTCTATTTTTTTATCCGGTTATATTTCTTCAAAACATCGATCACCAGGCTATGCGGCAGTGCATAAGATTTGTTTCCGTTAATGCCTTCCATTGTTTCGGCTGCTACCATGGCATTGATGATCGCTTCTTCCGTTGCCTGGATCGTAGCTTCAAATAAGGGATTGATCAGGTCATTTGGCAACTCGTCAACTTTTGTAAAATTGTCTCTTTGAAAAGCTGTAGGGTTGGCAGTAGAGAAGGCAATAAAAATATCACCTGAACCATTTGTTCCCTGGCCGCCCACTATTCCAATGCCTAATGAAACCCGTTGAACAATTCTTTTTAACTGCTGTGGTAACAGTGGTGCATCCGTTGCAACAACAACAATAATGGAACCATCGCCCGGTTGATAGGAAGGTGGGGCTTTAAGTTCATTGTTCAACGTGTCAATTAATTCTTTGCCAACCGGCACACCGGCAATGGTGAGATTTCTTTTTCTTCCGAAATTGGATTGTACAAACACACCCAATGTATAAGTAGAGTCTTTTACTTTTACTACTCTCGATGAAGTTCCCGATCCTCCTTTAAATCCCAGGCACATCATGCCCGTGCCGCCACCTACATTACCTTCTTTTAAAAAGCCGCTCTTTGCACTGTCTAACGCTTCAAATGCATTGCTTTCTTTTACATGAAAACCATAAATGTCGTTTAGGAAACCATCATAAGTTTCTGCTACCACGGGATAAGTATACCAGAAATCTTCTTTATACCATCCTGTTTTTACAAACCATTTTAAAACTGCATCTCTTACCACGCCCACGCTGTTTGTATTGGTGATCATAATGGGGGTTTCTAAAAATCCCGACTCAGTGATCCAGGTAGTGCCCGTCATTTCGCCATTACCATTTAATGAATACCAGTTGGCAAAAACAGGATTGTTATTCCTGCCCCTTGGTAAAATAGCGGTAACACCTGTTCGTACCGGGCCCTTGCCACGTATGTTTTTTCCGCTGCCGGAGATGATGGTGCTGTAGCCCACTTCCACACCTTTTACATCGGTGATGGCATTGAATTTTCCGGGCGTGCCGTCAAAGGGTATCCCGATATCCCGGGCACGGGGCTTTTGGGCAAACAGGTTGCCGCAGAACAAAAAGAGAAATAGGATCGTTGTTATCTTTTCCATTTAATAAAGGGTTAAGCATTATTTAATTTCAAACAGTACCATATTTATTTCTTTATTTTCCTTAGCGGAGAAATAAAAGGAACTGCCGGGTTCTATGTAGAAATACTTTCCTGTTTTTATTGTGGTTGATCTTTTAGTCATGGTATCATAGCAGATCACTTCATCGCCTGCAACCAGTTCAGCTACCATGGGCCCACGGCCACTAATAATTTGATTGGTAAGTGATGAGTAGCTTAAACGGTAAGCAATTGCTTTCTCATTATCAAAAAGGACCGTCAATGGTAAAGGTTGAATTGGATCAGCAGGTTTGTAAGCCGACAATAATTCAATGTCTGTAACATGGAAAGGAACAGTATCGCAATTACTCACCCTGTGAACCAGGGTATCGTTATCAAAAGACCTGTAAGAGGCCTTGCCTGACTCATTTTTCGCTGTTACCCAGGCTTTGCCTTTTATTTGTGAACATACGGTTGTGTTGGTAAAATAAAGAAATACCGATGGGGTGCAATGAATATGAAACTGGCTTGTATCGCCTGGTTTTATCCATACATCCAGCAGCCGGATGTATTTATTTTCGATCACTTTTTTGTGGCGTGGTTCTTCACGAACAGGTACCTGTGCTGTATTAGCTGATGAATAGAAAACAGCAATAAGGAAAAGGCAAATTATTTTTTTCATCATTCAGTTGATTTGTTATTTCATTTATTTTTTACTTCCACACTGATCACATGCAGTTCATTATCTCCGGTATTTTTTAACGAGTGTGGCAGCAGTGGTCCGCTCCACAATGCACTGCCAGGCCCGGGTATTTTACCCATCGTTCCTGAATCAACCAGTACATTACCATCGGCATCATATCTTATAAAGTCGCTCCAGCTGATGATGTATAAGGAAGCGGGGTTCTGATGAGTATGCACATTGGTTATTTCTCCAGGCATTATCATCGTATCCAGCACCCGTACCATTTCGTTTTCGAAAAGGAGTTTGTGATGTTGCGGCGCTGCGATCAGTGCATCCAGTTCTGCAGGCCATTGTATATTGTTCTCTTTGCTCATTCGAAATGATATTTGTTCCTGAAATAGCCAAGCAACTGTGTTTGCTTGGCTTTGAGATCAAGCAAAAACTTCCGGTGATTGTATGTTATCCGGTAATAGAGTTGTACGTCATTGAAATATTTATTCAGTAGTCCCTTATCTCCTGAAAACAAGATGGGCGCTGTTACATCGCCGGGATCAAAAGTGGTGATGAGCCTGCCTTCTATTGGTTTGAACATTTGTGCATTGGCTTTAAAATCCACCAGCAGGTTAAAAGTTGCCCTTACATTATCCTGTGCATCCTGGAATACAGTGTTTTGGAAATCCAGGAAGTTATTAAAATCACTCTCGTATGAAAGTATGCTGTCAGCGTCTTCTTTGTTCAGCAATCGGAACCCTCCTGCATTGGCAAGTTGTTTAAGCGTGCGGTCAGTACGCATGAACGGACGATTGACGGCAGAAGCTCTTATCACATCAACCAGGCATGCAGTATTTTTCATATTGGCTGAGACGGTATTATAACAATTGCTGAGATCATTCAATGCCTGTATCTTTTCTGCATCGAACCTGGTATTAACAGAGATCCTTGCCGTATCGGTTTTCAGGTCTTCGTAAAACGACTCGATATATTGCCTGCTCCTTTCTTTTTCTATCTGGTGCTCACGAAGGTTCTCGGCCAGGAAACCGCAGAATACGGCAAAGAAGATCATGAGAAATTCAAGGAGGAATTCGCCCCATTTCTTTTTGTGGGTTACGTGGTGCGGGTGTTTGTGTACTTCCATGTTATCGTTTAATTCGTTTAAAGTGTTTAAAGGTTGTTCCCCGGTTTCAGGCGCAGCAGTTTCTTCCCGGGAAATTATTTCTTCCGGAATATTTTCTGCCGATTGTTCAGGCAGTATGTTTTTCTTCTCTTCTTCCATAATTCTTACAGGTAACTCAGCCACCATTTTTCTTTATGTGATTGTTTATATCGGTCGTACCATTTGCATAAAGGAAATAAAGCCATCACGATGCCTATCCATACCAGCCACACCACCGCCAATGAAAAGCCATATCCTTTTAATGTTTGTGTGAACCAAAGCGGTTCTTTCAGGAGCCATAGTTTCCAGCTAAAATCTGTGAATAGGACAGAAGCTGCTATCGTTAAGATATGGATCAGGTAAATATGTATGAGGTAATAGAACATGGGTACCCTGCCATAAATAGAAATAACCCTGGATACAGCATTCCCGGCATTTTCTGTAAAGGCAAGAAAAAGTACGGCGGGGCCAAGCGTCATTAATGCGTACAGTAAAGACGGCGGGTATTTAGTGACTTTAATAAATGAGAGAAAAGTATAGAGTGGTGTAGACTGACCGCTCCAGTGTGAAGGATCGCCGTATATATTTATAAAGCGTATCACAATAAACAATGCAATGGCAGAAAGCCCGATAGCCAGCAACCATTTCTTTCTCTTTCCCGGGGTAAAAGAAGGGGAATATAAAATGCCAAAGCAATATCCAAGAGCAATGATCCCTATCCAGGGCAATACCGGGTAACCCACTAATACATTATGGCCCTGCCAGGAGAAGAAACCCATTTCATGCAATAGTGACCAGCCAAAACCGGGTAAAGTATTTCCGGGCACATGTGTACTGTCGAGCAGGTTGTGGCCGATCACCAGTATAAACCCAATAGCCAGGATATATTTAAACGGTAAATAAATTAAGCCGGCCAATGCGATCATGCTTACACCCAATGCCCAGATGGTGATGAAATAAATATTGTGGAAAAGGATGTCGAAGTTCCAGCCAAAGTTTACAACCACCAATTCCAGGAAGATCAGCCAAAGCCCCCGGGTTAATAAAAACCGGGATAACTCTTTTTTGGTTTTGCGGCGGCTCATAAACGAAGCAGAAGTGCCTGCCAGGAACATGAATACGGGGGCGCAAAAATGAGTGATCCAACGGGTAAAGAAGATGGCGCCGTTTGTCTTATCCAGGTCCAGCGGATCGAACATAAAAGAATCTGCATGAAAATAATCACGTACGTGATCCAGCGCCATGATGATCATAACCAATCCGCGGAGCAGGTCGATGGATCCGATTCTTTTTGGTGCAGTGAGTGATGGTTGCATGCTTAAATTTTTATTCGAGGTGATATTCTTTTTTAAGATCGTTTATAAGTTCGGTTGCGAGTACATGTGCTTGTTGCCAGCGATTATTAATCTGGTTACGCAGGTTCCTTTGTTGCACCACTACCATGTTTAACATCTCACCGATTTTTTCTCTTTTATTTTCAAGAGTCCCGGTTTTATAAGAAAAAAAACTTTCCCGGGTTTGAACAGACATGGTATCTAACGATGCTAAAAGATGTTTTGATAACCCATAGTGAAGTTCCGGTTCAATGACCGAATTGATCGAAGTTAAAAGCATGTTGCCCCTGACCTTATTGGCGTCAGCTTCTGAATTGATATCATTTACAACCGCATCATATTGCAGCAATTTTGTCAGCAAGCGGTCATTTTTGAAATAGCGCAGCCCCCCGGAGTTTTTGATCTGTTCAAATGTGTTCCGGTTCCAGGAAATAGGAACCGTCCAGTATGTAAACCTGGTATAAAAAGAGAATTGAGCGGCATTGCGGCCTTCTAATGTTGTTTTGCTGAGTTTCAGCAGGCTGTCTGCAACCATCATATATAATGCGGCAGATTTGTTTTGGCTGTTAATAGCTGCTGTATCATTTTGCAGATCCTGCACCAATGATCTTGAAAATTCTTTTGCCCGGTCTTGTTCCACTACATGCTCCCGGATATTTTCTGCCAGGAATCCGAGGAACACGGCAAGGAACAGCATCAGGAATTCCAGCAGGTATTCGCCCCATTTCTTTTTATGGGTTACGTGGTGGGGGTGTTTGTGTACTTCCATGTTTTCAGTTTGGAGTTTCTGGTTTGTTGTTTGTGGTTCTTCTGTTCCAGGCGTAATCATTTCTTCCGAAGAAATGATTTCTTCAGGAATATTTTCTTCCGGCTGTTCGGATGGTATGTTTTTCTTTTCTTCTTCCATGTTCTTTTACAGGTAGCTCAGCCACCTTTTTTCTTTGTGATTGGTTTTATAATTATCGTACCATTTGCATAATGGATAAAGCGCAATGACCACCGCCAGCCATATTACATAAACGATCCACAGGCTGTAGCCTTCGCCGGGCACGGCAAACTTGAATGGAAGGCCCGGGCTTCCTGCCATGCCTTCTGCAAATGAATGTCCCCTCGACAAATACAAAATGATATTGATGATGTGCAGTAAATAAAAATGGAGGATGTAATAAAAGAACGGAACCCTGCCGTAAACCTTTATGATCTTTGAAAACCTGCTGCCGGTATCTTTCACGAGGGCAAGGAACAGTAATCCCGGCCCGATGGTAGCACACATGAAGAGGAGTGAAGGCGGATATTTCTGCACATTCATGAACGAAAGGAAACTGTAAAAGACATTTCTTTGTTTGCTCCAGTGCAACGGATCGCCGTAAATGTCAACGGCACGTAATGCAATAAAGAAAAGCAGTGCGCCAATGCCCATCCATAACAATGTTCTTTTTCTTTTTTCAGCATCCATGGCTGTAAATATTTTGCCGCAGCAATAACCGAGAATCATTAAGCCTGTCCAGGATAAGAAAGGATAGAAGATACCCAGCATGTGGCCGTCCCATAGCCTTAATACTCCGCCGCGGTGCAGGAACTGCCACCACACCGGGAAATCAGTACGGCCCTTTTCGGCAAAATCAATGGCATTGTGCCCGAATACGATCAATAGTCCGATCAGTAATATCATGCGGAAGGGAAGCCAGATGACCAAACCAAGTATGAACATGCTTATTCCAATTGACCAGATGGTTTGCAGGATGAAAAAGCCGAAATGAATGTCGCCGCTTATGCCAAGGGTTACGATGGTAACTTCTATCAATACCAGCCATAATCCACGGGTGATCAAAAACCAGCTCAGTTCTTTTTTTGTTTTGCGGCGGCTTTGGAGCCAGGCCGAAAGCCCGGACAGGAAAACAAAAGTAGGCGCACAAAAATGAGTGACCCACCGGGTGAAGTAAAGGATGGGGGTAGTGGTGGCCGGGTCAAGCGGATCGCCGGTGAAAGCCTGGTTGTGAAAAAAATCACGGGTATGATCCAGCGCCATGATGATCATGACCAGGCCACGAAGCAGGTCGATGGATTCAATCCGTTTTGAGCTTGCAGTTAATGATGCTTGCATGGTAGTAATTTTATTCGAGGTGGTATTCTTTTCTGAGTTCTTTCAGTAATTCAGCATTCAGGTCCATATATTTCTGGATAAAGGTTACCCTGGTAGAACTGATTACATTGGCACCATAAAAGGATAATATATTTACAATACTCTCCCTGTCAACTTTTTCTGCTTTTTTGATCCGGAAAGGGATTGTATCATTACCGGTTTCATACTTTTTAATACCCTCAAAAACAGATTTGCCGCCTTCTTTTAACCGGGCATCAAAATCATAGTCGTAATAATTAATAATAATGGGGTTGATATAGTCGACCCTGTTCTGGCTTTCAAGCGCCTGCCGGTCGTATATGTTTTTAATGGCCACGGTAAGATCACCGATGAGTGTTTGCAATTCATCGTTTTTGAAATAGCGTAAAGACCCTGAATTTTTTAACTGCTCAAGAATAACTGTGCGTGGTTCAAATAAAGAGGGAGTGCGGAAATTGATGCCGTATTCAAAGTTCAGACCAAATTGCCGGGGTAAATCGGTGAGGTTGCTGTCTTTGAAATACCTGATCAGGTACTTCAGGGCTTCTTCCTGTTTAATCCGGCTCTGTACTTTAGTTACGGCCGTTGCTGAATCTTTTTTCAGTTCCTGGAAAAAACTTTTAGCCAGTTCTTTAGCCCGGTCCTTTTCAATCTTATGTTCCAACTGGTACTCGGCTAAAAAGCCGCAGAACACGGCAAGGAACAGCATTAAAAATTCCCAGAAATAATCTTTCCAGTTCTTCTTTCCGTGGGCTGAATGACTGTGATGATGTACTTCCATTTCTTCTGTTTTCGGTTTGTAGTTTTCGGTTTGTGGTTGTTCAGCAGTACTTGTTTCACCGGGAGAAATTATTTCTTCAGGAATATTTTCTCCCGGCTGCTCTTCTGTACCTGCCTGTTCGGCAGGCAGGTTTTTATTTTCTTCACTCATCTTTTATAGAATAGTTGTTTCTTAAGAATGCTAAGATCTTATGATTGGTAATGATGTAATTATTCATTTGAAGTGTCCGGCTTGATACCATCATCTGTTTATAAAACAAGATCATGTTCGATGCCTCAACCCTGTCTAATGAAGGAATGTTCAGGATCTTGCTTTCTATATTCCGGTTACTTTGCCGGTAATTATTTATCACACTAAGAATAACCGGGGTTGTATCCTGCTTCCGCAGATTGTCTATCCAGCTCCAATCATAATATTTCAACATGAATGGCTTAATGGGGTTGGCAAAATACTGGTACTCCTGTTCGTTCCGGGTACGTACATCATTTATGTTAACGCTGATATCTCCAAGCAGCTTTTGCAAAGCAATGCTTTTAAAATAGCGGAGTGAACCGGAATTCCGGAGCTGGCTGAGAATGCCATCCTTTGGCTCAAAGGAATACGTATTGATCAGGTAAAGGCTGATAGTGTAGGCAGGATAGAATTCTTTTGGCAGATCGGTTAATGAGCTATCCTTAAAATAACTGCTTAAATAATCCATGTCTTTCTCTTTTTCCAGCCGCCTGGCTAATTTATTGGCAACGGCTGCAGAATCATCCAGTAATTCGGAATACAATGCTTTGGCAAATTCTTTTTCCCGTTGATGCTCTATTACATGCTCTAACTTATACTCTGCAAGGAATCCGCAGAACACAGCCAGGAACAACATTAAAAATTCCCAGAAATATTCTTTCCATGTTTTTTTGCCGTGGGCAGAATGACTGTGATGATGTACTTCCATTTCTTCTGTTTTCGGTTTGTAGTTTTCGGTTTGTGGTTGTTCAGCAGTACTTGTTTCACCGGGAGAAATTATTTCTTCCGGTGAATTTTCTGCCGGTTGCTCCGGTTCAGTATTTTTATTTTCTTCACTCATAAGATCTGTTATCAGTGTAGCCCCACTTTACCTTTCACCGATTCGAATAACTTTTTTGAATCGAAACCAATCCCGTTCTTAAAAACGGTTTCTGTATTTCTTACTGCTTTAATATCTTTCAACGGATCACCGTTGATCAATACCAGGTCGGCATGTTTGCCAATTTCAATGCTGCCGATCTCTTTATCACGGCCAAGGTATTCGGCTGCATTGAGCGTACATATTTTTACGGCTTGCGGAAAACTAAACCCGGCTTCCACCAGTAATTCCAGTGAGTGCTGGTCGGCATAACCGGGGATCACACGCCCGGCACCGGTTGGATCAACGCCGGCCATTAGCTTTCCGCCCATATCCACGAATTGTTTTTCCCATGCCATTTCTTTTTTGAACAAGGCAGCAGATGCTGAATCCTTTCCAACAAAACTGTTATATACTTTTTCAACTGTCTCTTTTACCGGTTGCACCACGGCATTATCGCCGCCACCAGGAAATATCTCCCTGCCGCTGTATGGTTCAAACACAGGCAATGTTGACGTAACAGAAACATTTTTTGAGATCAGAAAGCGCATCAGGTCTTTCATGGCTTCACTGTTCACATCCAGTTTCATTAATGACTGCGTTCCTGATGCGCAAACATTCTCTTTTTTATCGGTGACGAAATCGGTGCTCACCATAAAGCCATGTTCCAGGTTATCGATTCCTATCTCGGCTGCTTCCCGGTAGGTGATGGAGCATAAGTGGCCGGTTACTTTCAGTTTATTTTTATGTGCAATGGAAACCACTTCTTTCAGGTCTTCTTTGGTAATGTTCATGTATGCTTTAAAAGAAGTGCATCCCATACTCATCCAGTAGTTCACTCCTTTGGCGGCTTCTTCGGTATTCTTTATGAATATCATTTCAGGAATAGGCAATGATTCTCTTTCTACATAAGGAGCGGTAACATCAATATCCGGCCCAACCATTGTTCCTGCAGAGATCCATTTTTTAATATTCAGATCGGTTTGAGCTTCCACGGTGCCCGTGGTCCGCATGGTGGTTACTCCGCCGGCGAGGTAAAGCCGGGGAAATGAAAAGGGCATTGCCAAACCCAGGTAATAAGGCGCCACCCGTTCACCATAAAATAAATGCTCGTGCATCATCACCATACCGGGGATGATGGTCTTGCCGGTGCAGTCTATGATCTTAGCAGTTGCAGGAACAGTAATTCTCCCTGCATTTCCAAGCATTGCGATCTGCCCTTTTATAATAACAAGGGTTTGATCTGTTTTTGCCGGGCCGCCCGTACCGTCAATGATATTAATATGGGTGAGTGCAAACGTATCAGCATTGACAGAAACGAATTGTTTGACCAGCGGGCTCAGCTCCTGTGCAGGACTTTGTTTGCAAAACAAAAACAGAAGTGAAAACAGCAGAACGGATGAACAGGGTATTCTTATTTTCATAAAAAATTATTAATGGCGCTTATTCTATTTTTTTAAATAGCTATATAAAAATGCAGCAGCAAATCCAGCGATCAAATAAATGACAAACCTGATGATGCGATGCTTCATATTATTTTGTTTAGTCGAGGTGATATTCTTTTTTCAGTAACGCTATCAGGTTGTCTGCTTTCTTATTTAAGATCCTAAGCCTGCTTTTAAGTAAGAAATTACTGCCCTTGATCTGGTGGATACAAAAGGCAAGGTCCTGGAAAAGATCTGGGTCGTATGACCGCAGGGCTGGATTATCAGCGGGCCTGCTGATGCCATCAAGGGTGACCATTTTATCAAATACAAAAACATTGAATATTTTGGATAATAAAGGGTCTGCCGCTCTTCTTTCAATACGGTCATCATCCTGGTTAACTTCCATGTATTCTACAAATTTCTGGTATGACATCATACTATCCGCTGCCTGCCGGCTCCTTATCAATCGTAATGCTCCTGAATTTTTTAATTGCATAATGGTCCGGTCATTACTTTGAAACCGGCTTGTTCTGATGAGCGAACGGCCTAAAAAATAGAGATCATTTTCATACCCTTTAACGGTTTGTGAACTTAACAAAGCCGTCAATGAATCCAATTGCTTTCCTTTTAAGTCACGAAAAACCAGGTTTTTCCTGATGGTGGCTGTATCTGTTTTCAGATCTTCAATGAACGATTCGATGAATTGCTTCTCCTTTTCTTTCTCTACCTGGTGTTCTCTGAAATTTTCAGCCAAAAAACCAAGGAAAACAGCCAAAAAAAGCATGGAGAATTCCAGCAGGTATTCTCCCCATTTCTTTTTGTGCATTACGTGGTGTGGGTGTTTGTGTACTTCCATTGTTTCGTTTGAAGGGGTTAAGTCGTTCAGGGGTTGTCCGGCATCAATGCTGTTTTCATCTTCAGGCTTTTCCAGGCACGATGAATGATCAGCCATCAACTGGTCTTTGTTTTCTTCTATGTTTTTATTTTCTTCCATACGCTGTTCCCAGGTACTAATTCAATATTTTCATTTCACCCTTCTGCCCGGTATTGATGAACCATGCCCTCGTTACTTTACCGCTGTTATCTACTTCAAATTCTATTTGCCGGTCGGTGCCATCGCCGTAAAAGAACTTTGTTTCCGATTCGGGTTTTAATTCAATGTCGGTTCCATTCCTGCGGCGCCAGAGCTTATTATCTTTTTTGATGAACTCCAGCGTGAGAAATGCAGTGTACTTTCCAACGTAGCGATCGAGCAAGGCCGGATCAATTTTTATTTCCTTGTGTTCATAAGGCATCAGAATATCTTCATCGGCCAGTATTGATTCAATGCCTGCCCTGATTTGGCCACTCAGTGTTTCATTATTGGAAAGAGCGATGATGGTTTCATCAATATCCGTGCGGCGAACGACCAGGGTGCTGTATCCCGGCCAGCCACCCGTATGTGAAATAATTTTTCCTCTCGGTGACTTAGGCTGCACCATTACACCGAAGCCATAAAAATTTGCTGAATCCCTTGGCGACATCAGCACCAATGGCGAAAGCATTTCATCAAGGGTTGCTTTGCTTACCAGTTTATTTGTGTACAAGGCCCGGTCCCATTTAAGCAGGTCGCCGGTGGTAGAGTTCACGCAACCATCACCTACGATGCCGTCGAGGTAATACACATAATCTAATTTTGGCAGACTGTCGGGCAACATATAACGCTTCAGGCTGTCGGAATAAACGAACCCAAGTGCATAGTTGGCCGGTATCTTTCCGGTAGTGCGGCGGCTGTTATAAATAAATGTATGCGTCATACCCAGCGGCTGAAAAATAAATCTTGTCAAAAATTTTTCATAATCCGTTCCCCAGGTCTTTTCAATGATGGCGGCCAGTACCGCATAACCCGTATTGCTGTACTGCCATTTGCTGCCGGGTTTAAAAAGCAGTGTGTCTTTTCGCTGTTTCAGCATTTCAAGTACGTCTTTATTGAATGCGATCTTCTTATGGTCCCAGTATTTTTCAAACTGGTCTTCATACTCAGGCAGCCCGGACGTATGTGTAAGCAGGTTGCGGATGGTAATATTCTCGTAAGGAAAATCGGGGAAAAATCTTTTCACATTGTCGTCGTAGGTCAACTGCTTTCTTTCTTTGAGGATCATGATACCCATGGCGGTGAACTGTTTGGAAACAGAGGCCAGCTCAAAAACCGAGCTGTCATTCAATTTTCGTTTTGAATTGTAATCGGCATAGCCAAGAGACTGTTGATAAATAATATTTCCTCCCTTTGCTACCAATACGTTTCCATTAAAGCGGAAATAATCATGCTGGCCGGTCATGAACTGTTTTAGTAAAGCCGGGTAATTCTTTTGTGCTGTTATTGCCAATGGTAATAACAACAGTATAATAATTTTTTTCATGATGATCATTCAGCGTTAATGATGGAGTAAATTATATTGTTTGTGTTTTTCTAAAGGGCTGCCATTTCTTATACGTAGCACTTCGCCATATCCATTCCACCGGCCCGTAGTTAAAATAGTTGAGCCAGGCGGTGCTGATGATGATCTGCATAATGAATACAAGTATTCCGAAGAGGGTATAATACACGGGTCCTATTTGCCCGGTGTAACCAAGTCCTGCCCCAAGGAATACAAAATTGCCGATGAGCGACTGCATCAGGTAATTACTGAATGCCATTTTACCTACGGGCGCCAGGATGGATAATATTTTTTTGCCAACAGTTGTTTGAAAACTTAACATAAACAATCCAACATAAGCCATTGCCAGCGGCGCCACACCCAATGCATAGGCAATGGTTTGATAAAGTCCTTTTGTTTTCAGGTTAAAATAATCATCCATGAAGTAAGTCATGTAGCGGGCCAGGTAAAAGTTGGCAGGCAGCCCAATAACAAGGCCGATGCCGATGACCCAGTATATGATCTTTTTGTTTTGGGCGATGTTTTTATAAAAGTCTGACCGGCCCAATGCATAACCAATTAAGAACATACCCAGTACTTTGGGGATACGGCTTACAAAAAATAAATAGCCATACCGGTAAAAGAAACCGGCGATGTTCCCTTTGAAGATGTCCCACCAATTGGCATGTTTTGCAAATTCCCGGTAGCTCTCTTCGCTACTTACTCCCGTCAGGAAGGTATCTACTTTTTGCCCGGTCTGGAATAAAATACCTGCCGGGGTATTCATCCATTGCCAGTAAGACTTGGCAGCATATAGAGCGATGGGAAGTAATACCAGGCAAATGCCGGTTATCACTAATGTTTTGTTGGAGAATTTCCGAAAGGGTAACAGGAGAAAGCCGAGCAAGGCATAAAAGAAAACAATATCACCCGACCATATCATCAGATGCACGGCACCCAGCAGCAGCATGAACATGAGCCTTCTTTTTACAGTTGGCAATGCATTAATGTCTTTTGCGGCCGCCCGTTTAAATTGAAGAGCAATGCCCCAACCAAATAAAAGACTGAAGATGGAATAGAATTTTCCTTCAATGAACATGTGATGCAGGAAGGTCATCTTGTGATCCCATCCGTCTAATAAAAAAGACCCGGTTAAATGGGCACTTTCGTTGTAACCGCTGAATCCGGCGCCCAGGTTGGCAATAAAAATACCCAGGATGGCAAAGCCCCTGAGTACATCCATAAAAATTTCTCTTTCATTGGTCTGGACAGGCGTTAATGTTTGCATAGCAGTAGTTGGTTAAAGGCTGATTATTTCAGATCATCCTGTAATGTGAGAGGAGTAAGGCCAGCAGTATTACATGGGGTGGGGATCGGCAGACAACCGGATAGTTGTAACCATCTTTAAAGAAACAAATTTTAATGCATACTGCAAAGTAAAACCTTAGATATCAGGAGGATAACTAAGAAGAGGCACTTGCGGGTGACAGTTTTATTCTGATAAGCCCTGCTGTCGCAGAAAAGATAATTTATCCCAATAGCCACGCTGGAAGATTATTTTATCATCAACAATGTGAAAGAAGCCGCAGCCTCTTAAGCCAAGGGGATCTCTCCATTCCAGCATGGCCCATTCACCATCCTGGAAAATATTTTCGGGAATACAGACCATGGCGGCCCGGGCAAACTCCGTGGCGAACATTTGTTTGATGGCTTCTTTGCCTACCAGGGGGTCGGTCACTACCTGGTGGTTGATGGCATCATCGGCATAGAATGCAGCAAGCGCTTCTGCATCTGCCTTGTTAAATACGTCCACCCATTTTTTTACAAGTTCTCTCGGCTCCATAAAATAGTTTTAGCCTGTTGATCATGAAACAAAATTTTATGATGTCCTGCTTCCATCTGCATAAACATCCAGCAATGCCTGCATGCTGTCTTTGAGTGCACCGGATGCATCATCAAAAAAACTGTCTTTGGTTTTTTTAGAAGCCTTATTATCTGCAGATTTTTTTATGATCAGCCTTACCCCGTCCAGTTCATCAAAAAATACGGGGATATTTTTTTCATACCAGGCATTCTCGGCTTCTATTTTTAGTAAAAGATCTTCATATTCTGTTACAATGCCGTTGATGTCTTTTATATTTTCCAGTGAATGCCTTCTGGGTATCCTGTTAAATAAGGTTGTTAATGCCGCTGTAGTGGGATTCATTTACTCAGTTTGTTTGAATGATGACGACAAATGTACAGCAAAGCTGAGTAGAAATATGCCCGGTAAATGCGGGCAATAGAACTTTTAATTACCACAAGGGAATGATCTTTTATTTTGCCAGCCATGCCAAAGCCCGTTTTATTTTTTCATCTTTCATTAACTCGTTAAAGTTATCGCCGCCAGCAATGATCAGGTCGGGATTCACGGTTGTTTTGTAAACATTTTTCTGTCTGTCTGCTGCAAAATAGCAGGCAAGATTAATAGACAGGTTTGGCGGGTACTGAAAGAACCCGTTCGATGTGGTATATCCATCAGCCGTTGGTTCGCCAATGAAATAGCTGTTGGGCCTTTGTTTGAAAGCAATGGCTGTCATGCTTCCGGAACTTCCGGTAATGGGGCCGATTAAAACAACTACGGGCATTTTAGTATGATCTGTGCTGCAGGTTTTCTTTATGTCTGTAGCCTGGTAGCCACCTGTGAAGAAATTGTTGTCCCTGATCTCCCATTTACGCACTTCGCTGTTGTCAATATCGGTTTCATAACCTACAACGGTGTTGCCAAGCAATGAGCTTAACCCGCCTAACATGGGATACATATTCCCTCCGCTGTTCAGGCGCAGGTCGATGATAAATCCTTTTATTTTTCGGGAGTTAAATGTACATACGCTGTCGAATAATGCCTGCGCATACTGGTTCACCTGTTCGGGACCATAGGCGCCGATGGCAGGTACCATCACGTAGGCATATTTTTTATTGAGAACAGTTGTGTGAAATTTTCCGTTAACAGCCATCGCTCTTTCCCTTATTGGCTTTATAAGTTTGTAAACTGAATCTTCAATTGGGTTGTAATGTCCATAATACTCGTTATTGAGAAAGAAAGCACTGTGCACATCGTTCATTTGTTTTACTATATCCACAAAACAATTCATGGTATCCTTTATATTTTTGGCCGAAGCGATGCAGGAATGAAAAGCAGCATCAGCCTTTTGCCAATCAACTGTGTTCCGGAAAACAGAATTGCGTTTGATGAAATTATAAACGCTGTCCGGAACCACCGGAAACTGGGCAAAAGCGGAAATGGAGAGAACAGTTACTGAAAATAAGACTACCGTTTTTTTCATAACCTGTTGTATGAGGATGATGACTTCTAAAGAAACGAAATTTCATCCTGTCAAAAAAAGAAAATAATAAAATTATCATTCCTCTTTTGTTAATTGGGAACTAATGCCCCTTTACTTTTCCAATTCCTGGTTTATTTCATAGAGGGTTACCTGGTGCGGATAGTAAGCATAATAAACATTGTCCTCGTTTAAACCATAGCCCTGCAATTTTGATTGTTTTGCGGCCAGCAGGTATTTGTTTTTAAGTTCACTGTTATTTTCTCTTTTGTACAACATGGCCAGATAATAATTTGCATCAGGATGTTCTTTGTATATCGCCAGGCATTTCTGCAGGTATTCTGCTGCATTGGCATTGTCCTTCATTTCATAATATAATATCCCGGTGTAGAACAGGGTATTAAAGTGTAACGTGGCTTGTTTTTGTGGGTCAGTACCCAACTGTATGGAAATATCCTTTTTAAAATTTTCTTCGGCAATAGAATAATTGCCCAGTTCTAAATTGCATAGCCCCTGGTAAAAGAAATAGGTATGATCCATTTCGTAGCTGTTTGGGGTAAGCCGTTGTGCATTTTGAAAGTCAATGATCGCTCCTTCATAGTCTTTGGTGAAAATACATTTCAGGAAGCCCCTATAAGCAGTAAAGTTCTTGGGTTCTAATTCAACCGCTTTGTCTTCAAGCGGGAATGCTGTTGCATAGTCTCCGTATTTGATATAGGGAATGGCCTTAAGCTGGTAGGCAGCAGCTATATTCGGGCACAAAGCGATCAGGCTATCGCAATACAGTTGCCATTCAGGCCTGTTATAGCTATACTTCTCCGCTCCATTTGTAAGATACTTTTCACTTAAACTATCCCTGGTCTTTTTACTGGAGCAGTCGCATTTTGCTGGCATCATTTGTCCTGTCTGGCAAAAACAAAAAGCTGCAACAAGCAAAAAGCTAAGGAATAATGTTAATGACTTTCCCATTTTGAATTTTAAAAGTTATAAAAGCTTTGTAAGAAAAAGCCTCCCCGTTTTTTGTTTTTACTATTCTCCAATTATTTAAGGTCTTTAAAAAAGAAAATAATTCATTTACCATGCTTTTGTCAAAATGAGTGCTTACATACTTTTCATCTGTCTGCAATACCTGGATCCTTTGCATGAGCTTTCCTTCGCAATCAACGGTAAAGCGAAAAGTGATATATCCGCTTCCCGAAAAGTATTGCGGTTTCTGCTGCTGAAATGTTTGAAGTTCTTTTAGAAGAGATGATGAATTTTCCGGGTACTTTCCTCCTACAGAATAAAAATAGGCATTAAAGTTTTTACAGTTTTTGTTCTGGTTTGATGCCGTGTCCATGTATTCGCTATCAGGCAGTACAAAATTTTGTCCAAAGACCTGGTTTGCCAGGAATAAAGATATTAATGTGAAGAAAAGTTTCATTTGTGATATTAATTTTACTTCCGTGCTAAAGTCAGGCACTTTGTCAACCTTCCTTGTGCCCCACATAATTCCGCCACTTTTCAATCACCGCACGCATGTCTTCGGGCAACTCCGCTTCAAAATGCACCGGCTTTTGTGTAGCCGGGTGTATAAAGCCCAGTTCTCTTGCATGCAGGGCGTGGCGTGGACAAAGAAGAAAACAATTATCTACAAATTGTTTGTACTTGGTAAACACTGTTCCTTTTACAATGCGGTCGCCGCCATAAAAATCATCATTGAACAGCGGGTGGCCTATCAGTTGCATGTGCACACGTATCTGGTGAGTTCTTCCTGTTTCCAACCTGCACTCTACGATGGTTACATAGTTCAATCGTTCCAATACTTTATAATGCGTGATGGCATCCTTACCATGTTCCCCATCGGGGTAGGCGGTAAACAGTTTGCGGAAACGCTGGTGTCTGCCCACATGCGCAATGATGGTGCCTTCGTCTTTTTCCACATCGCCCCAAACCAATGCAATGTACCTGCGGTGTACGGTATGGTTGAAGAATTGTTTGGCAAGACTTGTCATGGCTTTTTGCGTTTTTGCCATCACCAGCAAGCCGGTCGTGTTTTTATCGATGCGGTGCACCAATCCAAAACGGGGCAGATCATTTTCATCCAGTTCGGGGTTCTGTTGTTTTAAATGGTAAGCCACGGCATTCACCAAAGTGCCGTTGGGATTTCCACTGCCGGGATGCACCACCATGCCTGCCGGTTTATTGATGATGAGGATGGATTCATCTTCGTAGGTGATGGACAGCGGAATGTCTTGCGGAATGATATCGCTGCTTTCCGGCGAACGGCTGTCGAAGACAACGATCTTATCCTTTGGCTTTACTTTATAATTGGTCTTTACGGTTTTTTCATTCACCAGCACCCTTTCATTGTCGATGGCCTGCTGGATCTTGTTCCGGGTGGCTCCTTCTATCCGGGTCATCAGGAATTTATCAATGCGAAGTGGCTCCTGGCCTTTGTCGATGGTGAGGGTCAGCTTTTCGTACAACTCTTCCGAGTCGCTTATTTCTATTTCTTCTTCGGTCATAAAGTCATTAGTCATTAGTCATTAGTCATAGAGGAGCTTTAATTATAAGAGCTCAGAATGACAAATGACCAATGGCTTGTTTTATTTTATCTTTGCAAATTAAAACATTGCAGTGGATAAGCAGACAGTGATATTTAAAGACCTGGGCATTATTGAGTATAAAGCCGCCTGGGACCAGCAGGAAGAACTGTTGCAGCAGAACGTAAAGATTAAGTCGGCAATGCGGAATGAACAACCGGCAATAAGCAATGGGCAATTGGCAAATGGGGTACTAACCTCAAGCGCTAAACTTCAAACCACAAACTACTTCCTGCTTTGTGAACACCCCCCTGTGTATACGTTGGGCAAAAGCGGCAAAAAAGAAAATGTACTGATGAGTGACGATGAACTGGCCGAGAATAATATTGCTTTCTTCAATACCAACAGGGGAGGAGACATTACCTTTCATGGCCTGCAACAGATAGTAGGGTATCCAATCCTTGACCTGGAAAAATATACGACCGACATAGGCAGATATTTACGAAACCTGGAAGAAGTGATCATCCTGACCATTGCTGAGTATGGAATAAAGGGAGAACGAAGTAAAGGCGAAACAGGTGTCTGGATAGATGCCGGTATTACGGGAAAGGAAAGAAAGATATGCGCCATTGGGGTACGTTGCAGCCGCTGGATAACGATGCATGGCTTTGCCCTGAATGTAAATACCGACCTGGGTTACTTTAATAATATCATTCCCTGCGGCATACAAAACAAACAGGTTACTTCCATTGAAAGGGAACTGGGCCATGCGGTGGATTATGCTGAAACAAAGGAGAAAGTAAAAAGGAATTTTGAAAAAGTGTTTGATTCTGTATTAAACTGAGCAGTTAGTTCTTCCCGTCTTTTGGGATAAAGATTTTATTCTTCTCGATGATCCTGCCGTTATCGAACAATTCAAAGTAAAACCAGCCGGCGTGCAGGAAATTCACTTTTTCAATGATCAGGTAATTTTCCCTTACCCGGTTCAGCTCAAACAAAAAATTATCCGCCTCATCAAAAAACTTAATGCTGTATTTCCTGTTGTCGGCATTTGAAAGGTTTATCACAATATTATTATCCCGGCCTGTGTAAATGCGCCGGCTGGGGTAGGTGATGGCATCTTCTTTTTCAACAGGAACCGGTTCCGGTTCTTCTGATTTAAGTATAGGTTCTTTTTTAGCCTTATTATTTTTCGTAACTGGCTCTTTCTCTTTTTTTCCCTTCCTGCCTTTTTTTGAAACAGGAGTTTTTTCTTTTTCGACAGGCGCTGTTTTTTTATCAATGAGCACAACCGGTTTTGTTTCTTTCAGCGGTTGTTTCAACATATCTGCTTTTTTAAAGGGATCAACCACGGTTTCCTGGGTAAAGAGCGGCAGTGGCGGCGGAATATCCTTTACGGGCCTCGTTGCTTCAGTGAAAATATAATCGCCGCCATCGAAAGAAATAAAAAGGCGGTAATACATTTTGTTATAGGGCGGCACTTCATCCACGAAACCGTTCTCGGCATTTTGCGGATTGAGTACGGTGCCGATGGTGGAGAAATTTTTTAAACTGTCGAACGAACGCTGGATGTTGATGGTCTTTACTTCAAGGGGGTATTGGTTGCGCCAGCTTACGATGATCTTACCGCTGAAATTCTTTACTGTAATGGCGGGAAGTATTTCCTGGGCAGAAAGACTGCCGGCAGAAAAGATAAATACCAGTAAGTAAAAAATTTTACGCATAGGCAGTAAACGAAAATAATGCGGTTATGTTTTGCCTGACAAATATAAGCACTGTAATAATCAGAAATTTAATGTATTTGCCGGCAAGGACCTGTTTCCCTGCAGTCCGCCGGTATGCAGGCAAAGGATATTACTGCCTTTGGGAAAGCGATCTTTTTTTACCTGGTCTGTTACCGCATAAAGCATTTTGGCGGTGTACACAAAATCAAGCGGTAATTGATATTGCTGCCAGCATTGATTCATGAATTGAATAAGCTCATCGGTTTTTTTGGCGTATCCCCCAAAATGATAGTCATCCAGTAAGTCAAAATTACCGGGCAGCGTTTTGTTGCCGGTTAAATGAAGCAACCTTTCTTCCATATCTGTCATGCCTTTTAATACAGGTATACCGATTATTTTCTGGAATGGTTCGGCACGCCTTAGCAAGCCCGCCAATGTAGTGGCTGTGCCCATTGCGGTGCAAATGTGCGAATAGTTTTTACCAACGAGGTCCATGATGAGTGCAGCCCCTTTGGCGCCGAGGGGATGGTAGCCACCTTCGGGAACAAGGGTGCATTCGCCGAATTCATTTTTCAATGACTGGATAAATTCTGCATCATCATTTTCGGCATATTGCTGCCGGGAAATGAATTTCAATTGCATGCCTTCATTCAGGCATTGCAGTAAAGTATGAGAAAGCTCAGCTGGTTCTTCTCCTCTGATAATACCAATGCTTTTCAATCCCAGTACTGAACAGGCATAAGCGGTTGCTGCCAGGTGGTTGGAATAAGCGCCGCCAAAGGTGAGGATCGTTTTATGTGATGTTTGCAATGCTTCCTGCAAAAAAAAGTGAAGTTTGAACAATTTGTTGCCGGATACCACGGGATGGATCTTGTCGATCCGCAGCACAGAAACGGTAACCTGCTTTTGTTGGAACAGGTCGTTGGGTAACATTTCAATAGCGGCATTGGAAATATCAAAAAGCATTTTAGGGATAACTTGGCGGTTTATATTATTTTCGCACTGCAAAATTCAGGCATCAAGTTAAACTTTTAATTTTCTTTACACATGCAACCAACTCTTTTGATCTTAGCCGCAGGAATGGCCAGCCGTTACGGCAGTATGAAACAGGTACAGGGCTTTGGTCCATCGGGAGAAACGATCATGGACTATTCTATCTACGATGCCATACGGGCCGGGTTTGGGAAAGTGGTGTTCATCATCCGTAAAGATTTTGCCGAAGACTTTAAGGCAAAGTTTGAACCCAAACTGGCTGGAAAGATAAAGACCGAATACGTTTACCAGGAGATGGATTCTTACTTGGGCGAATTGAAAGCACCGGCAGAAAGAACCAAACCCTGGGGAACGGGCCATGCCGTTCTTTGTGCCAAAGAAGTGATCAACGAACCCTTTGCTGTTATCAATGCCGATGATTTTTACGGACGTGATGCATTTGCAAAAGCGGCTGATTTCCTGAACAACAAGTGCAGCGAAAAGCAATATGCCATCATTGGCTACGAACTTGCCAAAACACTGAGTGAGCATGGAACCGTAAGCCGGGGCGTTTGCCAGGTAGATGATAAGAATAACCTGGTGAGCATTAAAGAGCGCACCAAAATATATAAGCAGGACAGTGACATTGTTTATGAAGATGAAATAGGGAAACACATGGTGCCGTCCAGTTCCAGCGTATCTATGAATTTCTGGTGCTTTCATCAGAACCTGTTCCCGTTCACCGAAAAACTGTTCATTGAATTTGTGAAAGAGAACAATGCCAATATCAAGTCGGAGTTTTTCATTCCCTTAATGGCCGAAGACTTTATGCATAACCACGGCGGGCATATCAGTGTGATCCCAACTTCATCAAAATGGTTTGGGGTTACATACAAAGAAGATGCACCGGTGGTAAAAGCAAGTGTAGACAGGCTGGTGAGTAGCGGGGAGTATCCATCATCACTTTGGTTGTAATAGCTTAAAATAAAAAAAGCTGTTGTGATCAACAGCTTTTTTACAGTTCCCAGGGAGGGTTTATCAGTTTCCTACCACCATAAATACGAACTCTTCCATCTTTTTAACCTGTTGCACCCTGTCAAGTCCTTTTAGCCCGGTATTGTTTGGTAGTTTTATATTTATTGAATCGCCTTCTTTTTTAACTTCATTGAGCATTTTGTAAATGTTCTTTGATTTGACGGCAAATACAACGCCATCGGCTGCAGAGTTTTTAGAAGTAATGATACCGATGATCTCGCCGTTCTTATTCAGTACCGGTCCGCCACTGTTACCCGGGTTAACTGAAACAGAAACCTGGTAGGCAGTAGAGTCGCCTTCATTACCGGATTTAGCACTTACATAACCTTCGCCGTAAACGATCTCATTCCTGGGATAACCTAATGTGAAAATGGGTTCGCCAAGATCGGAGTTGGTTTTGTTTATAGAGTAAGGCAGGTTAGGTATTGTTTTAAATGCGGTGTCATTTATTTTAAGAATGGCAAGGTCAGTTACCGGGTCGGTATAAATGGCTGATGCTGAAAAATATTCGCCTTTGTTATTCTCCACATAGATCGTCTTTAGCCTGTTCACCACGTGCGCATTGGTTACAATGAAGCCTTTGCCGTCTATTAAGAAACCGGTAGCCCTGTAATCGGGGTTGGGGTTCTTTTGCGGGCTGTGCTTTTTTAAGCTGTCGCTGATATTAGTAAGCAACTGGCTCACTTTTTTATCCCGCTCATTAATCTTGTACATCAGGTCTGTGACCACAGAATTTCCCACTTTATTATTATACGTAATGATCAGGCCGGTAGTTACCAGTGATACCAGTACGGCTATGGAAGCCGCCACCGCAATATTCTTTTTGTATTTCCTCCACAGGAAAACAACTTTTGCTTTGCCCTTCAATTGCGATTTGCTGATAAGGCCTTCTTCTGCAAGCTTGCTTTCTACTTCGTATAAGGAATGTTTGTACGCTTTAACGTTTGACTGTTTTTCCAGCTCGTTTAAAAGAAAGGTATGTTCCACCACCATCTGATCAACAGCGGGGTTATTTTTGCGTATTTCCTCAAAAAAGGTTTTTTCCTGGGCCGACATTTCGTCTTTCAGGTAACGCTCAACTGCTTCTATAAGTAAAAGTTCATCCATTTCACTGTCCGTTTTTATATTGGGCAAAGAATAATTTCTTTAACCGCAAAAGGCATTTATATTTTTGTGTCTTCGCATTATCTGCATTGGTATATCCAAACTCGCCGGCTATCTCCTGCATATTCTTCTTCTGGATGTAATAAGCATCTAAAAGGCTTTTGCAGGGTTCACCAATCTTGTTCATGGCCGTTTCCATAAGCATAAAATCGCTGTTGTGCTTTTCATGCTTTTCAATGTCTTCCTCCACCGGAACCACATCCTCAACATTTTCTACCAGGCTGCTGTACCGTTGCAATTGCTGCAGCCTTTTAAGCCAAAGCCGGCGGCAAACCGAGTAAATAAAGGTTTTTAGCTGGCAGTTAAGCTCGAACCCTTCCAATGTGGCCTTTTCGTATAGAACAATCATGGCCTCCTGGAAAATATCCCTTGCTTCGTCGCTGTTACCGCTGTTATTCAGTATAAAGGCCTGAACCATAGGGTAGTTATCCCGGTAAATGGCCTCAATAACGCCCCGGTCATTCGCAGCCAGGCCCCTCAAAAACTCATTTTCCTGTTGATAATTGGTCACCCGTTGTTATTAATACGGTTATTGATCATTTGTAACCCAAAGCAACGAAAAAAAAAGTAAAAAAAGTTGGGTTACCTTTTTCCGATCCGGGTATTAATAGTCAAATTATAATTTTAAAAATTAAACAAAACAAAAAAATGAAAAAAGTAATCTTAGCTCTCGCAGTTGTATCTGTAGCTTTCGTAGCTTGTAACAATGGCGGTGAAGAAAAAAAGGTTGATGAAACAAAATCAAGTGATACTACAAAAGTAGTAACACAAGATACTGCTACTGTTGTTAAAGACACTACAGTTAAAACTACTACTACTGTAGATACGCTGAAGAAGTAATTCAGCCCGGTTAGCCGATGGCTTGTTGTTTTAACCGGAGTTATATAAGATTTTCTTAAGACAAGCAATCAATTGATGCCCCTCCTTTTTTAGGAGGGGTGTTTTTTTGTGGTTATATCAATGCAGTTCCTTATTTTTGTTACAGTAATGAATAAAAACAACGTAAATACCTGGTTTTATTATTATAGCTACTGCAGCAGCAGGGGGCTGGTATTTTTTTGTTAAGCGACATATACAAACACATTAACATAAAATCTTCCCCCGAAAAAATCGGGGGTTTTTTATTTATATGACAGTAACAATAATCGGAACGGGACTTATCGGATGCTCCCTGGCAAACCGGCTCAGGGAAACAGGTTTTGCCCAACGGGTAATTGGGGTAGACAACAATGAAAAGAACCTGATAACAGCCCTTCAACTGGGATGGATCGACAGCAGTATGGTGCTGGATGAAGCGATCAAACAAAGCAACCTGGTCATTATTGCCATACCCGTTGATGTAACCCGGAAACTGCTTCCCGGAATATTAGATAAACTGGATAAGCAGGTATTGATGGATGTAGGATCAACAAAGGGCGCCATCTGCCAATCGGTGGCTGATCATAAAAACCGGGGCAGGTATGTGGCAACGCATCCCATGTGGGGAACTGAAAAAGACGGGCCGGAGTCGGTGGTAAAAGAAGCATTCAAGGGAAGAGTGGCGGTGATCTGTGAAAAGGATAAAACAGGTGCCGATGCCTTGCAACTGGTGGAAGATCTTTATACCCGTATCGGCATGCAACTGGTGTATATGAATGCAGAGGTACATGATATGCATGCGGCTTATGTAAGTCACATCTCTCACATTGCTTCGTATGCCTTATCGCTTACCGTGCTGGAAAAGGAAAAAGAAGAAGATGCTATTTTTGAACTGGCCAGCGGTGGTTTTGAGAGTACGGTACGGTTGGCAAAGAGCAACCCGGCCATGTGGGTACCCATCTTTGAACAGAACCGGGAAAATGTGCTGGATGTTTTGAATGAACACATCACGCAGTTACGGAAAATAAAAAGTTGTTTAGAGAAAGAGAATTTTGAATATCTCAAAGAGTTGATAGAAGATGCTAACAAAATTAAAAGGATATTAAAATAACGGTTTTGTCATGCTGAGGAAGGATCTGTCCCGGTCATTTCGGGAAGCATCCCTGCAGAATGACAGCAATAAAAAATAAAAATGATCTTTCGGGAAGCGCAAATAAGCGACATACCACAAATTCAGTTTGTGCGGAATGCGGTAAAGGAAAACCGGTTATCTGACCCCTCATTGGTTCCTGACGAGGATGTGGAAGAGTATATTACAAACCGGGGCAAGGGCTGGGTTTGCGAGATAGATAAGCAAATTGTTGGCTTCGCCATTGCCGACCTGGTTGCAAACAATATCTGGGCATTGTTCATTCACCCGGATTTTGAAGCCAGGGGTATTGGAAAAAAACTGCACGGCATGATGATGGATTGGTATTTCTTACAGACAAAAGAAAAAGTTTGGCTGGGAACAGAACCAAACAGCCGGGCAGAAAAATTTTACCGCATGCAGGGATGGAAAGAAGTGGGGGTACATGGAAAAGGAGAAATAAAATTTGAAATGGATTTTAGTACATGGTCTGACGACCTCGTCTGACCAGGAAACGAAAATTAAAACTTGAAAACATTAAAACTAACTTTACCATGCAAACAGCATCAATGAATACAAAAGAGCGCATGCAGGAAAAATGGAACAAGCGTCCCCTAATCATCAGCGGGCCCTGCAGTGCCGAGACCGAAGAACAGGTATTGGAAACAGCAACCAGGCTGGCAAACACCGGAAAGGTAGATATGCTGCGTGCAGGTATCTGGAAGCCACGAACCAAACCCGGCATGTTTGAAGGCAAGGGAGTTGTTGCATTGCCGTGGCTTTTGCAGGCAAAGAAAATTACCGGCTTATCTACTACCGTAGAAGTGGCCACAGCAAAACATGTGGAAGATGCCCTGCATTTTGAAGTAGATATGTTATGGTTAGGAGCCCGTACAACAGTGAATCCATTCAGTGTGCAGGAGGTGGCAGAAGCATTGAGAGGTGTTGATATTCCCATTCTCATAAAAAACCCCATCAACCCCGACCTGGAATTATGGAGCGGCGGTATTGAGCGGTTGCATAAGGTAGGCGTAAAACAGGTGGGCATGATACACCGTGGCTTTTCTTCTTATGGTAATACCGAATTCCGCAATGCGCCCATGTGGCACCTGCCGATTGAAATGAAAAGAAGATTCCCGGGTATGATCCTGATCTGTGATCCATCTCATATCTGCGGCAACCGCACCATGCTGCAGTCTGTTGCACAAAAAAGCATTGACCTGGATTTTGACGGGCTCATGATCGAAAGCCATATTGACCCCGATAATGCCTGGAGCGATGCCAAGCAACAGGTAACACCCGAACGGCTTTTTGAAATGCTCACCGGTCTAGTCTGGCGCAGCGAAAACACCACCGAACAGGAATTCATTACAGCATTGACCACATTAAGGGAGCAGATAAACCAGGTGGATGATGAACTGCTTACTTTACTGGGACAGCGAATGAAGTTGTCGGATAAGATCGGGCAGTACAAGAAGGATAACAACATCACCATTTTACAAACCAACCGATGGAATGATATTTTAGAGCGGGCATTTAAAAAAGGAGAAGCGTTGGGCCTCACCAAAGAATTCATCGTTAAATATTTTGATGCTGTTCACATGGAAAGTATCCAGCACCAGAATAAAATAATGAACTCGTAGTATTTCCGAAAACCGATCATGCATAAAACTGAATATACTTTTTCAACTAAAACAGTAAGCTGTTACTTCGACGCTGATCTTTCTTCTTTGGCGCAGGCAGCCGGGGATAAGAGTATCATCATACTAACGGATGAAAATGTTTACAGTCACCATGCTTCCCGGTTGAATGCATATCCCGTTATCAGGTTCCCCGCAGGCGAAGAACATAAGAACCAGGCAACGGTTGATCAGGTCATCCATGAACTTATAAAACTCGGTGCTAATAAAGACAGCATATTGATCGGTGTGGGCGGCGGCGTAGTAACGGATATCACCGGTTATGTGGCTGCAGTTTATATGCGGGGAATGCAGTTTGGGTTTGTGCCCACTTCCATACTGGCAATGGTGGATGCTGCCATTGGCGGCAAGAACGGCATAGATGTGGGTGTTTATAAGAATATGGTGGGCACCATCTGCCAGCCGGATTTTATTTTTTATGATTATTCTTTTTTGCAGTCGCTGCCGGTTAAAGAATGGGTGAATGGTTTTGCAGAAATAATAAAACACGCCTGCATAAAAGATGCGTTGTTGTTCTCCATTCTCGAAAGGTATTCCCTGCACGATTATCAGGCAGATAAAACACTGATCGCCGAACTGGTCGAAAAAAATGCAGCAATAAAATCAGCGGTGGTTACCGCCGATGAATTTGAAAAGGGAGATAGAAAGCTTTTGAATTTCGGTCATACCATTGGCCATGCTATTGAAAACCTTCACCAGATCCCACACGGCCATGCCGTAAGTATCGGCATGGTGGCTGCCTGCAATCTTTCGGAAGAAGTGAATATGCTTCATTTTGAGGAAGCGACCCGGATTGTAAAGCTGCTGGCCAAATACCATTTGCCGGTGGATGTGGAAACAGATCATGCGAAAGTATTTGAAGTTTTAAAAATGGATAAGAAGCGCCGGGATGCGGGGGTTCAGTTCATCCTTTTAAAACGGATCGGCGAAGCGGAAATAGTTTACATATCCCTTGCCGACCTGGAAAAACATTTTAAAGAGATCCTATAGTGACAGTCGCGGTTCATCCTTCATCAATAAGCGGAACAATAAAAGCGCCTGTATCCAAAAGCAGCATGCAGCGGGCTTGTGCACTGGCTTTGCTGAATGAAGGGGAGACATTAATTCTGAACCCGGGAAAAAGTAATGATGACCTGGCAGCGCTGGAGATCATTCAGAAACTTGGAGCATCGGTCATAATTAATACTTCGGCAAGCTCAGTAGAAGAATTAAAAATTAAGAATGAAAGACAGGGCGTTCATGAAGGTGAGATCAATTGCGGTGAAAGCGGGTTAGGCATACGGATGTTTACACCCATTGCCGCTTTGTCTTCCGAAGAGATCATTATAAATGGGGAAGGGAGTTTATTAAAACGCCCCATGCATTTCTTTGATGAGATATTTCCACAATTGGGAATTTCGATCCAGTCAAATAACGGTTATCTTCCCATAAAAATAAAAGGGCCATTACAACCTGCAGATATAACCATTGATGGTTCTTTAAGCTCCCAGTTCTTAACCGGTCTTTTGATGGCTTATGCAAAAGCGGCCACAATACCGGTCACTATAACAGTACAAAATTTAAAAAGCAAACCTTATATTGATCTTACATTACAGGTGATGGATCAGTTTGGCTATAAAGTTATAAATGATAATTACGAAAAGTTTATCATTCACCCGTCCTTCGACCCTTCGACTTCGTTCAGGGCCTATACCGTGGAAGGCGATTGGAGTGGTGCAGCTTTTTTATTAGTAGCCGGAGCTATTGCAGGAAATATCACAATTGAAGGATTGGATATAAATTCTGCACAGGCAGATAAAACGATTCTAAATGCATTGGCAGATTGCGGTGCAAAAATCTCAGCAGAAAAAAATGCTGTGACGGTGGATTCATTTTCCAAAGGCATAGGTGAAGCATTTCATTTTAATGCAACGGATTGCCCTGATCTGTTTCCCCCCCTTGTTGCATTGGCTGCGTATTGCAAAGGGGTATCGGTTATAGAAGGCGTAAGCCGTTTACAGCATAAAGAAAGTAACCGGGCGATTACTTTACAGGAAGAGTTTGGGAAGATGGGCGTGAATATAAAACTGGAAGGCGATAAAATGATGATAACAGGAGGAAAAGAGATAAGAGGAGCGAGGGTTCATTCTCACCTCGATCACCGCATTGCCATGGCCTGTGCAGTAGCTGCATTAAAAGCAACCGGAGAAATTGTGATCGAAGAAGCGGAAGCGGTAAATAAATCTTATCCCGGTTTTTATGAAGACTTGAAAATGCTGGGCGCTGATGTATCTTTACTTATAAACTAATTAACCAATTAACAGATCAACCAATAAACAGTGAACAGTTTCGGCCGCATCTTCCGGGTACATATTTTTGGCGAATCGCATGGCGAATGTGTGGGACTTACCATTGATGGTTGTCCGGCCGGGTTGCCTTTATCTGTTGAAGATTTTACAACCGACATTGAAAGAAGAAAGCCCGGAGCATTGGGAACTACTCCCCGAAAAGAAGATGATACTCCCCAGGTAAAAACGGGTTTGTTCAACGGCAAAACAACCGGCGCACCGCTTACTATTTTATTTGAGAATAAAAATACCCGCAGCACCGATTATGAAAAACAGCGAGCTGTGCCCAGGCCGGGCCATGCTGATTTTGTGGCCGCAAAGAAATTTGGCGGCTTTGAAGATTACCGGGGCAGTGGTCATTTCAGCGGGCGGCTTACGGTTTGCCTGGTTGCTGCAGGCGTGATCGCAAAAAAAATATTGCCCCCTCCGCCCCCTGAAGGGGGAACTGGAGTTTCTATAACATCCAGGATTATTGAAATTGGCGGAGAAACAGACTTAGACAAAGGTTTACAAAAAGCCATGGACGCAAAAGATACCATTGGCGGCATCATTGAATGTAAAGTAACGGGCTTACCCATTGGTTTGGGCGAACCTTTCTTTGATTCTGCCGAATCATTGATAGCGCATGCTGTGTTTGCCATACCTGCTGTACGGGGCGTTGAATTCGGAACGGGCTTTGCCGCTGCAAAGATGTTTGGCAGCCAGCATAATGATTCCATAGAAGATAAAACGGGAAAGACGTTTACCAACCATGCCGGTGGCATTGTTGGTGGACTGACCAATGGAAATGAACTGGTATTCCGTATTGCCATCAAGCCCACTTCATCCACGCCGAAAGAACAACAAACATTAAATACCGAGACCGGTAATGTTGAATCCTTCTCTGTAAAGGGCCGTCACGATCTTTGTATTGCTTTGCGTGTACCGGTTGTGCTGGAAGCGGTGACTGCTTTTGTGTTGGCCGATCTTATGTTGCTTGAACAAAAAGTTCCACGAATAATTTATTGATCTAATAATCGCCGGTGATAATTTATCTGTCCTAAGTGATAAGATAAATGAGCTGCCAGGTGAACAAGCATGAATTCGGTGCTTGTTATCTTCCCAAACACATTTAGCGGAAAATCTTTTTGCATTTCAACCTCGGGTAAATTTGTTAATGATCCTTTTACAACGAGCTTGCAGTTCTCAATATTGGTGATGATATCCTGGCGTGGAATATTTTTCAGGCTGAATTCATCTTCCCGGTAGCGCACATAGCCGGTATGCCCGAGGGTGGCGCCAATGAAATGATTCAGGTTGCCCAACAGGTGCAGGCAAAGATTCCCGGCACTGTTGCTGATGCCTGTTTTCACCTGCCACAGTTTGTCTTCATCTTTATACAAATTGATCTCTGTGGCAAGCTTCTGAAGGTCTCGTTCAAAGATCTCTATTAATGTTTCTTTCAGCATTGGTTTAGTTTTTTAAGTTTTTTAATTGTTTGAAGGAGATATCCATCAGCTCATAATCTTTTGCATTGGGTAAGTAGTAATGCCACCATTCGGTATCCAGTGCTTTAAAGCCATGTTTCTCCATGATGTTCTTTAACAGTAGCCTGTTCTGCAGAATTTCTTCCGGTAAATTTGTAAATGCATGGTGGGCCGTATCGCTGAAGTTATCAAAGCCTGTTCCCATCTTCAGTTCCTCACGTGTGTCCAGGTTTATCACCGTGAGGTCAACCGCAACGCCCCGGTTATGCCCGCTTCCTTTTTTTGGATCGGCGGCATAGCGGTCATCCTTCACCGGCTCCCACATGAGTTCCGTAACAGAATAGGGGCGGTAGGCATCAAAGATCTTTAGCCCGAATCCTTCTTCATTTAATTCCCGCTGAATTATTTCTAATGAATCAATTGCTGTTTTGCGTAAATAAGTTGTAGTGATGGCCGGGTATAATTGCCGCTGCATGAAATTATTGGTTCCTGCATAGCGCAGGTCTAAAACAATGCCCGGTATTTTTTTCTTCAGGTCGATCATTGCCTTTGATGGATCATGCTGGATTGTTTTTTTTAACATGGCCGGAGAATTTATTACCCACAGTCCGTATTTGTTCAGCACCGTATCCTGCGAAACGGCGCAAAACGGGGCTGACATAAAAACAATTCCAAAAATTAGTACCGATTGAAAACGAAGTATTATCTTGTTGTTGAAAACTATCCCCATAAAGATCCGTCTTGAGAATTTTGTCTTCAAGTTACAAATATTTAACCCGAATTATGCAGCAACCAAAACTACCTTACCAATATTTTACGGTCGTTGTCATTTCGTTATTCCTGCTTTCCTGCGGCAGCAATACCACAAAGAAAAAAGATGTGGTGGCCGATCCCAGGGCGATGGATAGGAGCATTGCTGAAAATATCAGTTCATTTCTCAAAGCTGCATCAGGTAATGCGGGAAAACTGGAAGACAGTGTTTACCTGCAAATGCTGAATGTGGTGAGTGAGTTTTACCAGGACAGGGAGAATCAACCCATCTGGAGTTCAAGCGAAAAGTGGCAACCGCTGGCCGATTCCTTATACCGCTTCATTGAACAGGCAGAATTGCAGGGATTTTTCCCGGAGGATTATCATTTCAGCAAATTGAAATTGCTTAAGGATAAACTGGATGCCGATTCACTCAGCCGGATGGATGCAGTTTTATGGACAAAAGCCGACATGCTGCTTACCGACGGATTGGTACAGGCG
>Ga0209023_10000733_pt1 | contig 47392 bp, 35 predicted proteins | sample LakOneMetagenome_FD_187468 | JGI IMG/M metagenome (GOLD analysis project Ga0209023, IMG submission 187468) | Freshwater and sediment microbial communities from Lake Erie, Canada (SPAdes) (version 2) | ecosystem: Environmental > Aquatic > Freshwater > Lentic | place: Lake Erie, Canada... | reverse complement strand
TTGACGCCAGCAGCTGGTTGCCTCGCCAGGCGATGCCGTTGAAGGTGCCGGCAAAGCCGGGGGTCACGTCGGCGGGAGTGCCGCCGTCGATCGACACCGTGTAGACGTCGCCGCCGACCGAGCCGAAGTCGCTCATCAGGCCGCCGATGAAGGCGACCGTGCGGCCGTCCGGCGAGACGTGCGGCATGTTCATCTGCATCTTCGGCGCCGCCAGCACGCGCAGTTTTCCACTGTCGGCATCGACGTGGCCGAGGGTGGCGATCCACCAGTTGTTGTCGCCGTTGCCCTTGGCGCTGGTGACCACGAAGCCTTTGCCGTCCGGGGTCCAGTCGTATTCGTAGATGAAGGTATCGGCGGGCGAGACCAGCCTGTAGTTGCCGCCCGACGCGGACACCACGGCGATGCGCTGCTCGTCTTCCTGCTCGGCCACGCCGATCTCGCCGATCTGGCGCGCGCCCGCTTCCACCGCGCCGGTCAGCTTCTTGGCGCCGACGGTGGCGAGGAAGGCCAGCTGGCGGCCATCCGGCGACCAGCGCACGGTGTTGGCCACGCCCTTGATGGTGGCGACCGTCTTGAATTTACCGTCGCGCAGCACCTGGACGGTGGCGGTGCCGGCCTTGCTGTCGGTGCTGATCAGCGCCATCGCGCTGCCGTCCGGCGACCACACCGGCGCCTCGATGCGACAGCCGTTGCAATCGGACTGCTCGAACAGCGACACGACCTTGCCGGTGGCGGTCTCGCGCACGACGATGCGCGGCGCCGCCTTGTTCTCTCCGTCGACAGACTCCAGCGCAGCGATGCGCTCGCCGTCGGCGGACATCGCCAGCGAGCGGTAGCTGCGCATGCCCTCGGCCGAACTCATGCCGGCGGCGGCGAACAGCGTCAGCACTACCAATGGTTTCACACCACGAATCATCCTGGTCTCCTTTGTCTTGTTTTATTCTCTGGTAAATACAGGCGAGCGAATGCCCTGCCTACTGATCAGAAGATCAGCAGGCAGTCTACGCCAAATGGCAGAGCTCAGGAGAAAATTTAGGCTTTAGCGGCCGAGAGCATGCGCTCGACGTAGCGCGCGATCAGGTCGATCTCGAGGTTCACCTTGGCGCCCGCATGCAGGTGCTTGAGGGTGGTGACGGCGATCGTGTGCGGGATCAGGTTGATCGAGAAGCGGCAGACCTTGGCGCCGTTCGCTTCGAGATCCTCGACGCTGTTCACGGTCAGCGACACACCGTTCACCACGATCGAGCCTTTATAGGCCAGGTACTTGCCCAGCTCGACCGGCGCGTCGATGACCAGCTTGAAGGATTCGCCGATCGGCTCGAAGCTGTGCACCGTGCCCAGGCCGTCGACGTGGCCGGACACCAGGTGGCCGCCCAGGCGTTCGGCCAGGGTCAGCGCCTTTTCGAGGTTGACTTCGCCCGGCTGGTCGAGGCCCGCGGTGCGGTTCAGGCTTTCGCGCGAGACGTCCACCGCGAAGGCATTGCCGGTCTTCTCGACTACGGTCATGCAGGCGCCGTTGATGGCAATCGAGTCGCCCAGCGCGACGTCGTCCAGTGCCAGGGCGCCGGCGTCGATCTGCAGGCGTACGCCCGCGAACGAACCGCCTTCGAGCGGCTTGACCGATTGGATGCTGCCCACGGCAGCGACGATTCCAGTAAACATACAGCCTTATTCCTTCTCTTGATGATGGAAGCGCGCCAGGATGCGCAGGTCGGGACCGACCTGCTGCACGCCATGGAAGCGCAATGCAAGCTTGTCCTGCAGACGGGCCAGCGGCGGCAGCGCGAACATGCCCTGCCCCGGACCGATCAGGCTCGGCGCCAGGTAGACCAGCAGCTCGTCGACGCAACCTTCGCGTACCAGTGAAGCATTCAGCTTGCTGCCGGCCTCGACGTGCAGCTCGTTGATTTCCCTGCGGCCCAGTTCCAGCATCAGCGCCGGCAGGTCGACCTTGCCTGCGCTGTTGGGCAACAGGATGACGTCGTGGCCGGCGGCGCGCAGCTGGGCCGCCTTGGCATCGTCGGCTTGCGCGGCGACGATCCAGCACGGCTCGCCCTGCAGGACGCGCGCGCCCGGGTCGATCTCGAGGCGGCTGTCGACGATCACGCGGCGAGGCTGCATTGGTGTAGCCATGCCACGCACGGTCAGCTGCGGATTGTCCGCCTTGACGGTGCCGATGCCGGTCAGGATGGCCTGCGCGCGGGCGCGGAATGCGTGGCCGTCGGCGCGCGCGTCAAGGCTCGTGATCCACTGGCTCTCGCCGCTGTCCAGCGCCGTCGCGCCATCCAGGCTGGCGGCGGTCTTCAGGCGCACCCAGGGCTTCTTGAAACGCATGCGGTTGAAGAAGCCAATGTTCAGTTCGTAAGCTTCATCGGCCATGATGCCGGAGCTGACGGCGATGCCGGCCGCCTCCAGCTGCGCCAGGCCGCGCCCCGCCACCAGCGGATTCGGATCGACCATCGCCGCGACCACGCGGCCCAGACCGGCCTGGATCAGCGCATTCGAGCACGGGGGCGTGCGGCCGTGGTGGCTGCAGGGCTCGAGCGTGACGTAGGCGGTGGCGCCCCGCACGTCGTTCCCGCGCGCCTGCGCATCGCGCATGGCCTGGATCTCGGCATGCGCCTGCCCGGCCGGCTGGGTATGGCCGGCGCCGATCACTTCGCCGTTGCGCACGATCACGCAGCCGATGCGCGGGTTCGGCGCGGTGATGTACATGCCCTTCGCCGCCCATTCCAGGGCCAGGGCCATGCCTTCGGTATCGCTCAGTATCAGCACTTGTCTCTTCGGTTTACTCGGTTTATTCCGGCGGCACAGCGGGGCCATCGCAGGACGCGTCGCGCGCCGGGTCGCAGCTGCGGGCCCGGCCCAGCATGTTGATTTTAATACGGCGGATGCCGCCGCCGTGGAACAGCGACAGCGTGCCATAGCGCGCCGCCGCGGGATTGCTGTCGCGGCAGCTGCGCCCGGCGCCATTGTAGGCGATATAGAAAGGCGGCGCCGGGGTGGTGAAGGAAAAGTCGGCGGCAATGCCCGGCGCCAGCGGGCCGTGCTCGGCCAGGATGGTGTCGCCCGGCCCCGGCTGGCGGTCGCCATCGCGGTCGAGGAAGACGGTCCAGCCCTGGCGCCAGTCGGTACCGCCCACGCCCTTCGGCAACAGGGTGACCACCGCGCCGCGCGCCAGCGCCTGCGCACGCGCGAGGCCGACGGCGGCGAACAGGTCGGCGGTGGCCGCCTTCAGCTGCTGGGTGCGGACCAGTTGGCCCAGGTTCGGGGCGCCGGCCGCCAGCAGGATCAGCGCGATCGCCATCACGGCGAGCAGCTCGATCAGCGAGAACCCGGCCTGCCGCTGCCAGGCTAGCTGCCTGCCCGGCCGCCGACTCATGGCCAGCAACGTCCCGTTCCCGCCGACGCATGCGTGCCCAGGCTGTCGAGCGTCAGCGCGCCGCATTCGCGGTCGCGGAAGCGCCCGTCGACCTTGTCCGTGCCAGGCGTGGCGCGCACCTCGACGCAATCGGCGATGTCGCGGCCCGGGCAGGCGTACGCCTCCAGTTCGTACAGACTCGAGCCCGCGCTGGCGCCCGACCACCAGCGGAAGCCTTGCGGCGCCGTGGCTTCGCTGCTCGCCGAAAACTCGGCATAGGTGTTGTGCTGCAGGTGGTAGCGTTCCTGCTGCTGTATCGCTTCGATCAGGGCGATCTGTCCTTCGGTCCGTTTGGTGCGCACGACGTGGCCGGCATAGCTCGGGTAAGCCACCGACACCAGGATGGACAGGATCACCAGCACCACCAGCATTTCGATCAGGGTAAAGCCGCTCTTTATGTTCATCGATCCCTCGTTTTGTTTTGACATCGTTTTGACTACCTATTCGGTGGCTTGGGCGTGGAGCTGAGGCCAGTTGGCGATTTCGCGCCAGCTGATGCGTCCGGCCGGAAGCTGGACCGGCGGCGGGGCTGGATTACCGGCAGGCGGCCCCGTCCCTTCCGGCGGACCTGCGCCGGCGCTTGGCGCCTCTTCGCCGCCGCCAGGCGAAGGAGGCCCGCCCGGCGGCAGTGGCTTGGGCTTGCGGACCACCGACTGCAGCACGACCTGGGTCGTCGTCCCGCGGCTGCCGAAGCCGACCGCCGTGATCCGGTAAAAACTGCCGAGCGGCTCGCCGGCGCCCGGCGGTGCGATCTGTTCGATGAGGTAGGCCGGCGGGCGGGCCGGCAGCAAACCCTTGCCGGTGGCCAGGCTCGCGCCGGTGTAGTGCCCGTACGGCACGAGGGCCGGGTTATCGGCGTCAAAAAGGTCCTGTACCTGCCAGGCCGGCGGCGCGGCCGCCAGGCAGAGTCCACGCCCGGAGCCGGCGCGGCCGCAGCCGTCGACGAAGCCGCCGGCGCCGGCCGCGGTGAACTGGGCAGCCCGCGCCGGATCGGTGCCGGCAGCATCCGCGGCGATGTCGCGCTCGGCATCGCGCAAGGCGGCTTCCGCAGCCTCGTAGGCAATGCTGCGCTCGCGCTCGGCGCTGGCCGAGGCGATGGACGCGAACACGGCGCGGCAGACCGACACGCCGATCAGCATGGCCGCCATCATCAGCACCAGCGCGCAGACCAGGGCCGCGCCGCGCTGTCGGCAGCGCCGTGGACGCATGACGGACAGGCTCATAAAGCTCCCGCGGGCAATGCCACCGTCATCGAGAACAGCCTGCGCTCGCGCCGCCGCACCGCATCCGGCAAGGCATCCTCGCGCACCACGGTCCCGCTATCGCTCGCCGCCGCATCCGCCGCATGCAGCGGGCCGAACAACTGGTACTCGGCATTGGCGGCCCCGTGCCGGGTGGTCCGCGCGCCATGCAGCAGCAGCGCGATGCGCACGCTCACCACGCGCTTCCACCACGTGCGCCGGTTCCTTTCCTGCGCCGGCAGGCCGGCATAAGCGGCATCCAGCGCCCGGATCGCCTCCGCGTTCAGGTAGCGGTTCGCGGCGCCGTCGCGCGGGGTGTCGGTATCGATGCCGTACAGTACCTGGAAGCTGTCGACGCCCGTGACCACGGCGTCCGCGCTCCAGTTGCCGGTGTTGCCGCGGTACTTGCAGCGCAGCTCGGGCTCACCGTCGCCGTTCTTGGCCACGTAGAAAATGCTCCAGCCCTCTTCGAACGAAGGGACCGCAAAGCCGGCGCAGTTGAGGACGCTGCCGTCGCCGTTCGTGCCGCCGCCGGCGCCGGGAAAGCGCACGGCCAGCACGTCGCTGCCGTTCGCGACGGCAGCCAGCGGGGTGGCGATGTCCGCCGTGGTACTGCCGAGCGAGCGCGCATCGAGGCCCGCCAAACGCGCCGGCAGCGCGTCCACCGGTGCGGACAGGTCCAGTTGCAGCGGATCGGCGTGTGACGCCTGGCGCACGGCGCGGCCAAGAATGTCGAGCGCGTAGCGGCCGGCATCGTCGAGGGCGGCGGCCTCGACCTGCGCGGCGTAGGCATCGTTGGCCAGGCCCAGCAGGCGCGCGGCCGCCAGCACCACGGCCAGGCCGATGGCCATCGCCACCATCATCTCGACCAGGGTCAGGCCGGCCTGGCAGGCATGCGGACGGCGGGTCATGGCGCGCCTGCGCCGATCGTCAGGAACACTGCCGGCGCATCGGGCGCATCGGAGGCGGCGCGCCTGTCATGCCAGCCCAGCTTGACCGCGACCGGGGCACCGGGCGTGTCCGTGCAGTCCCAGGCCAGCAGCCCTGCCGCGTCTGGCGCCTGGGCGTCGCGGCAGACGCGCATGCGCCCGCCGGGAAAGCGGCCGGCCAGCTGCGCCGCGGTCTCGAAGAGGTCGAAGGCCGCCAGTTCGGCAGGACCGCAGCCGGCGCTGCCATAACAGGAGGCCGGCGCGGTGGGCAGGACAGCGCCATGAAAGTCGAACTGGAGATAGGGATTGGCGGCATCCGGCAGCGCCATCGCGGCCGGATTGGCGCGCATGCGCTGGGCCAGCGAATCGACCAGGCGCATGCCGTCGGCCAGGCGCCCGGCCTCGCCGGCGGCGCGCACGGCCACCGCCTGCACGGCTGCCGCCCCGGCCACGCCGAGGGCGACGACGAACAGGGCCACCAGCACTTCCACCAGCGTAAAGCCGGGGCAATGACGATGGGCACGATGGCCGCGCATGCTCTACCTCCAGTCTCGGTTCGGGGAGACCAGAAGGTATCAGGCGGACTCAGGTCAGCCGTGGCGGGCGCTCAAGCCCGCAAACGGAACTTTATACGGGGGGTGTTTTCGCGCCCGGTCCGACTTCGGCGATCGCTTCCTGGAACTCGGCCAGGTCTTCGAAGTTCTTGTAGACGGAGGCGAAACGGATGTAGGCGATCTTGTCGAGACGCTTGAGTTCCTGCATCACGAGTTCGCCGACGTAGACGCTGTCGACTTCGCGGCGGCCGCTGGTGAGCAGTTTTTCCTCGATCGAGGCGATGGCGGCGTCGATGGCGCCGGCGGCCACGGGACGCTTGCGCAGGGCCAGCATCAGGCTGCCGCGCAGTTTCTTGGATTCGAATTCGGTGCGGCTGCCGTTCTTCTTGACGATGATCGGCATCGAGAGCTCGACGCGCTCGTAGGTGGTGAAGCGCTTGTCGCACTGCGCGCAGCGGCGCCGGCGGCGGATTGAATCGCCCTCCTCCGATACGCGGGTATCGAGGACCTGGGTGTCTTCATGCTGACAGAACGGGCATTTCATCGTTGCCGGGCCGCTGAGCTATCTGGAGATTACGAAGCGTAGACCGGGTACTTGTCGGTCAGCACTTTGACTTCAGCCTTGACGCGCTCGATGGTCGCGGCGTCGTGCGGGTTGTCCAGCACGTCGGCGATCAGGTGGCCGACCTTGGTCGCGTCCTCTTCCTTGAAGCCGCGGGTGGTGAAGGCCGGGCTGCCGAGGCGGATGCCGGAAGTCACGAACGGCTTCTGCGGGTCGTTCGGGATGCCGTTCTTGTTGCAGGTCATGTGCGCCTGGCCCAGGATCGCTTCCGCTTCCTTGCCGGTCAGGCCCTTCGAACGCAGGTCGACCAGCATCACGTGCGACTCGGTCGTGCCCGAGACGATGCGCAGGCCGCGGGCGATCAGGGCGTCGGCCAGGGCCTTGGCGTTCTTGACCACCTGCTGCTGGTAGGTCTGGAATTCCGGCGACAGCGCTTCCTTGAAGGCGACCGCTTTACCGGCGATCACGTGCATCAGCGGACCGCCCTGGATGCCCGGGAAGATCGCCGAGTTGATGGCCTTCTCGTGCTCGGCCTTCATCAGGATGATGCCGCCGCGCGGACCGCGCAGGGACTTGTGGGTCGTGGACGTAACAAAGTCGGCGTAAGGCACCGGGTTCGGGTACTCGCCCGCGGCGATCAGGCCGGCGTAGTGGGCCATGTCGACCATGAAGTAGGCACCGATTTCCTTGGCAACCCTGGCGAAACGCTCGAAGTCGATGCGCAGCGAGAATGCGGAGGCGCCGGCGATGATCATCTTCGGCTTGTGCTCGCGCGCCAGACGTTCCATCTGCTCGTAGTCGATGTCTTCCTTGTCGGTCAGGCCGTAGGAGATGACGTTGAACCATTTGCCCGACATGTTCAGGGCCATGCCGTGGGTCAGGTGGCCGCCTTCGGCCAGCGACATGCCCATGATGGTGTCGCCCGGTTTCAGCATGGCGAAGAACACGCCCTGGTTGGCCTGCGAGCCCGAGTTCGGCTGCACGTTGGCGGCTTCGGCGCCGAACAGTTGCTTGACGCGGTCGATCGCCAGCTGCTCGGCGACGTCGACGTATTCGCAGCCGCCGTAGTAGCGCTTGCCCGGGTAGCCTTCGGCGTATTTATTGGTCAGCTGGGAGCCCTGCGCCTGCATCACCGCCGGCGAGGTGTAGTTCTCCGATGCGATCAGCTCGATGTGGTCTTGCTGGCGGGTGTTTTCCTTCTGAATGGCATCCCACAGTTCCGGGTCGACGTTGGCGAGCGTGTGATCTTTTGCAAACATGAAAAAAACTCCAATCGATAAGAGTACCAGGCAACAGGCAGCGCTGAACCGGGGCGGGAGCGAAAAAGGCAGCCGCGATACGAAGCGTACCAGTCGAAGGCTGCCCAGGCGAACGGCAAACGACATCCTGCGCTCCCCGGTGGATATCCACCTTTGCCGCCGTCGGGCAGCTTTCGCCAGTTACGCAGGATGTAAATGGAACTGCCGATTGTAAGGGATGACTCATGGGGTAAGCAATGATCATTTCGGCTACAATCTCGCAGTTCAATCTTCACCTCCATCACCCGGGATTCCATCATGATCGTTTTCATTACCGGCGCATCGGCCGGCTTCGGCGCCGCGATGGCGCGCACCTTCGTCAAGAACGGCCACCAGGTAGTGCTGGCGGCGCGGCGCAAGGAACGCCTGGAGTCGCTGGCCCGCGAGCTCGGCGAATCGGCGCTGCCGGTCGCGATGGACGTGACCAGCAAGGCCTCGATCGAGGAAGCCTTGTCGATGCTGCCGCAGTCCTGGCGCCAGATCGACGTCCTGATCAACAACGCCGGCCTGGCGCTGAATACCAAGCCGGCCCACGAAGTCCCGCTCGAAGACTGGGACACGATGATCGATACCAACGTCAAGGGCCTGGTGACCATGACCCACGCCATCCTGCCCTCGATGGTCGAGCGCGGCAGCGGCCTGGTGATCAACCTCGGCTCGGTGGCCGGCCACTACCCCTACCCGGGCGGCAACGTGTACGGCGCCACCAAGGCCTTCGTCGAACAGTTCACGCTGAACCTGCGCGCCGACCTGGTCGGCACCGGCGTGCGCGCCACCAACCTGGCGCCGGGCCTGTGCGGCGGCACCGAGTTCTCGAACGTGCGTCTGAAGGGCGACGATGCCGCAGCCGCCAAGGTCTACGAGGGCACCCAGCCGCTGACCGCCGAAGACATCGCCGAGACCGCCTACTGGATCGCCACCCTGCCCCCGCACATCAACGTCAACCTGATCGAGATGATGCCGACCTGCCAGGGTTTCTCGCCTTTCAACATCAAGCGCGGTTGAGACCGGCACGCCGCCACGGATCAGGTATGTATCCGTGGCGACGCAGGTTGTGAGAAAGTGTTACAGTTGTTGGCTGAGTATGCATGCTTGGCGTTTACTCATGCCCATTTCACATCGGCCCTGCCATTCGGCCGACAGCGAGCTTTCGGATGTTTATGTACGCCACCGTACATAAGCAAATCGAAAATCGCGTAAAATGTTTCCCATTTTCATTTATGGCAGCTGAAATGCCTTCAGTTTTCACCTGGACAGTGCGGGTCTATTACGAGGACACCGACGCCGGCGGCATCGTTTACTACGCCAATTACCTGAAGTTCTTCGAACGTGCCCGCACCGAATGGCTGCGTTCGCTCGGCATTCACCAGCAAGCCCTGCTCGACGCAGAAAGCGCTGCCTTCGTGGTGCGCAGCGCCAGCGTCGATTACTTGTCGTCCGCGCGCCTGGATGACGAACTGACCTTGCGCCTGAGCGTGGAAAAGCTCGGCCGCGCCTCGGTCCAGTTCGCGCAACAGGCCTGGCGCGGCGATACCCTGCTGTCGACCGCAAACGTGAAAGTAGGCTGCGTGGATGCGCAGACGATGCGCCCACGTTCCATTCCCGATGCCGCCGCTGCTAAAATGCGGGCCGACTGATACATTTGACCAAATACACCTCATACTGATGAACGCAGTCCAAGACCTCTCCTTCATTGAACTGATCGCCCACGCGCACTTCCTCGTCAAGCTGATCATGGCCCTGCTGTTCGCGATCTCGGTGATCAGCTGGACCTATATTTTCCGCAAGGTGTTCGCGATCCGCGCCGCGCGCCGCCTGACCGAACAGTTCGAGCGCAGCTTCTGGGCCGGCGGCAACCTGCACACCCTGCACCAGAGCGCCAGCACCCAGCGCGACCAGAGCGGCCCGCTGGCCCGCATCTTCGAAGCCGGCATGGGCGAGTTCATCAAGGGCAAGCAGGCTGCCCGCGACGCCCTCGACGTCGGCGCCGTGCTGGATGGCGCCCGCCGCGCGATGCGCGCCGCCTTCCACCGCGAACTCGATCACCTGGACACCCACCTGAACTTTCTGGCTTCGGTCGGTTCGGTGTCCCCGTACATCGGCCTGCTCGGCACCGTGTGGGGCATCATGAACGCCTTCCGCGGCCTGGCCAACGTGCAGCAGGCAACCCTGGCCGTGGTCGCTCCCGGCATTGCCGAAGCGCTGATCGCCACCGCGATCGGCTTGTTCGCGGCGATCCCGGCAGTGGTCGCGTACAACCGCTTCACCCACGATATCGACCGCCTCGCGATCCGCTTCGAAAGCTTCGTCGAGGAATTTTCGAACATCCTGCAGCGCCAGTCGCGTTAAAAGAACATGGCATTCAACAGCAACCTGCGGAGCACCCGCCGCAAGCTGAAGTCCGAGATCAACGTCGTACCGTATATCGACGTGATGCTGGTGCTCCTCATCATCTTCATGGCGGTGCCGCAGACGCAGAATCCCAGCGAGATCAAGCTGCCCAGCGCCGAGCGCTCGACCCAGCCGCCGGACGACTACATCAACATCGCCGTGAAGAGCGATGCGCATCTGCAGATCGGCATCATCGGCAAACAGGCGCAGGCGCTCGAGGACGTATCGAACCGTGCCGCCGCGATCGACCGTTTGCGTGCGATCCACGCCGAGCACCCGGATTATCCGGTGATGATTTCCGGCGACCGCGAAAGCAAGTATGACGATGTGATCCAGCTGATCTCGGAAGCCAAGAAGTTGGGCATCAACCGGGTTGGATTGGCTACGAAATAATGTCGGCAACGAAGCACAACAGCAACGCCATCGACGGCTCGCATTACCGGATGCCGCCGGAACCGAACCGCTGGCCGGCGATCGGCCTGGCGGTGGGCGTGCACGCCCTGCTGCTGGCCTTCCTGGTGGTCGGCATCAACTGGACCAACAACCAGCCGGTGGCGGTCGAGGCGGAGGTCTGGGATACCAGCGTGCAGCAGGCCGCCCCACCGGCGCCGCAGCCGCCGCCTCAGGCTGAACCGGAGCCGGAACCCGAGCCGAAGCCGGTCACCCCGCCGCCGCCGACCCCACGCGTGACCGAGCCGCCGCCGAAGGCCGAGCCGGCGCCGCCGAAGCAGCCTGACATCGCACTGGAACGCGAAAAGAAGCGCAAGGAAGAGCTGAAACAGCGCAAGGAAGAAGAGCGCATCGAGCGTGAGCGCGAGCTGGCGGAGAAGCGCGAGCAGGAGAAGAAGGAAAAAGCGCTGGCCGATAAAAAGGCGAAAGAGGAAGAAAAGAGAAAGGCCGAGCAATTGGCCAAGCAGGAAGAAGCCGAGAAGAAGAAAAAGGCCGAGAAGGAAAAAGCGGAACAGGAAAAGGCCGAGAAGCTGAAGGCCGAAAAGCTGGCCAAGGCGAAAGCCGAGAAAGCCGAAAAAGCCGAAGCCGCCAAGCTGGATAAACTGCGCGCCGAAGAAATGAAGCGCCTGACGGCGGGCGCCGGTAACCCGAGCAGCAGCGGTACGGCCGAGAAATCGACTGCGCCGCGCATCGACAAGGGTTATATCGCCAGCATCGCATCGAAGATCAAGGGCAATACGACTTACCCGGGCAGCACCGATGTACCCGGCAATCCGGAAGTGGTCTTCCAGGTCGAGCAGCTGCCGACCGGCGAGATCCTTTCGGTGCACAAGACCAAGAGCAGCGGCATCCCGGCCTTCGACGAAGCCGTGGAACGCGGCATTAACAAATCGTCACCGCTACCGAAGAAGAAAGATGGTACGGTAGAGCGATCTGTTCAGGTCGGTTTCAAACTGAAGGAAATGAACTGATCCGCTAGCCTCAATCCTTAGCTGAGACAAATATGAAGAAACTACATTCCCTGCTGTTTTCGGCCACCCTGCTGATGGGCGTGGCTGCACATGCCCAGGTGCGCGTCGAAATCGCCGGCGTCAGCGGCACCCAGATCCCGGTCGCGGTGGCGGCCTTCGCCGACGAATCGGTCGCACCGGAGCAGGTCTCCGCCATCATCCGCGCCGACCTCGAGCGCAGCGGCGTATTCAAGGTGATCGATGCCGGCCGCGCCATCTCGGACAGCCAAAGCATCGACCTCGGCGCCTTCAAGGCCAGCGGCGCTGACGCGCTGGTGGTCGGTTCGGTCAGCCGCCTGGCCGATGGCCGCTTCCAGGTCCGCTACAAGCTGATGGACACCGTCAAGCAGACCCAGCTGTCGCAGCTGTCGGACGCGGTCGGCGCGCGCAACACGCGCCTGGAAGCCCACCGTATCGCCGACGACGTCTACGAAAAGCTGACCGGCACGCGCGGCATCTTCTCGACCCGCATCTCCTACGTGAAAGTGAACCGCGGCAATGGCAACCACAGCTACGAGCTGGTGGTGGCCGACGCCGACGGCCAGAACGAACAGGTGGCCGCGTTCGGCCGCGAGGCGATCATTTCGCCGGCCTGGTCGCCGGACGGCACCAAGGTTGCGTACGTCTCGTTCGAAAAGCAGAAGCCGATCATCTACGTGCAGAATCTGGTGACCGGCCAGCGCGCCATCATCTCGAACGAAAAAGGCAGCAACTCGGCGCCGGCCTGGTCGCCGGACGGCACCAAACTCGCCCTGTCGCTGTCGAAGACCGGCAGCACCCAGGTCTTCATCGTCAACGCCGATGGCAGCGGCATGCGCCGCGTCACGAATACCAATGGCATCGATACCGAGCCGCAATTCTCGGGCGACGGCCAGAGCATTTATTTCGTGAGCGACCGCAGCGGCGGCCCGCAGATCTACAAGATGAGCGTGAACGGTGGCCAAGCCACGCGCGTCACCTTTAATGGCAGCTATAACATTTCTCCTCGTATATCCCCGGACGGCAAGACGCTGGCGTGGATCTCGCAACGCGATGGAGGCTTCAATCTGTATGCAATGGACCTGGCCAGCGGCCAGGAACAACGCTTGGCCGATGGGGCCACCGAACCGAGTTTTTCGCCGAACGGCAAATACATCATGTATGCCAACAAGGCTGGCGGACGTGCCGCGCTGGCCGTGGTGTCCGTCGACGGTCGTGTGAAACAGCGTCTCTCGACGCAGGCGGGAAACATCAAGGAGCCCAGCTGGGGCCCCTTCATGAAGTAAAAATTTTTTGACCAGGAGAAAAACCATGCGCAACATGAAAACCATCGCCTTCATCGCCTCTGCCGCGGCCCTGCTGTCGGCTTGCTCGTCGACCAAACTGCAAGAAACCCCGGTGGTCGAGAAGACCCCGGTCGCCGACACCGCGCCGCCGGTCGACGACAGCCGCAACGTCCGTCCGGTCGAGACCACCGCTGTGGACCCGCTGAACGACCCGAAAGGTGTTCTGGCCAACCGTAGCATCTACTTCGACTACGACAGCTACGTCGTGCGCGACGACGGCAAGCCGGTCGTCGAGAACCACTCGGCTTACCTGACCAAGAACAAGCAGCGCAAAGTGCTGATCCAGGGTAACACCGACGAGCGCGGCGGCACCGAATACAACCTGGCCCTGGGCCAGAAGCGCGCCGAAGCCGTGCGCCGTTCGATGGCCGCCCTGGGCGTGTCCGACGGCCAGATGGAAGCCGTCTCGCTGGGCGAAGAAAAGCCGAAGGCAACCGGCAGTAACGAAGCGGCCTGGGCTGAAAACCGCCGCGCCGACATCGTCTACCAATAATCGGTACGCTGTCGAAGCTGCCTCATACGACTAGCCGTCCGCGGCAGATTGACAGCGGGGCGGGATGCGGTGCAGACTGCATCCCGCCCCGTATTGCTTAGGAAGAGCCAGATAATGATGAAAACGTCCCAGTCCCGCCTTGCGGCCATCGCCCTCGCCTTCGCCGCCTGGCTGCCCCTGCACGCGAGCGCCGGCCTGCTCGACGACGATGAAGCGCGCCGCGCCATCCTCGACCTGCGCGCCAAGGTCGACGCGCTGTCCCGCGACTTCAACGCCCGCATCGACGCCAAGTCCGACAAGACCGCGACCCTGGAAATGCTGAACCACCAGGAAGAGACGATGCAGGAAATCGCGCGCCTGCGCGGCCAGCTCGAAGTGCTGGCGAACCAGATCGCGACCTCGCAGAAGAACCAGAAAGACCTGTACGCCGACCTCGACGCGCGCATCAAGAAGCTCGAGCCGCGCCAGGAAACCATCGACGGCCAGACCGCCGAAGTGCTGCCGACCGAGAAGAAGTCCTACGATACCGCGATGGAGCTGTTCAAGTCCGGCGATTACAAGGCTGCCGCCACTGCGCTGCAGGACTTCGTGCGCCGCTACCCGGATTCCGCCTACGCCGCCAACGCCCAGTACTGGCTGGGTAACGCCTACTACGCCCAGCGCGACTACAAGAACGCGATCGCGGCGCAGGAAGCGGTGGTCTCGAACTACGGCACCAGCAGCAAGGCGCCGGACGCGATGCTCAACATCGCCAGCAACTACATCGAGCTGAAGGATAAGAAGAACGCCAGGAAGGTGCTGCAGCAGCTGGTGTCGAAGTTTCCGGACACCTCGGCCGCGGCAACGGCCAAGGACCGCTTGGCCGCACTGAAGTAAGCGGGCTTGCGCGTTTGACAGCCTGACGGATTGACCCTATAATCCTGCTTCTTTCGGGTCGTTAGCTCAGCTGGTAGAGCAGCGGACTTTTAATCCGTTGGTCGCAGGTTCGAATCCCGCACGGCCTACCACGAATTTGTTGTACACATAGAAGGCGTTACGAATTTTTTCGTGACGCCTTTTTTGTTTTCAACGGCAGTCCCCGCTTCTACCGCTCTGCCGTGCTTGTGGCGTGCAACAGTTCGTCCATTAGTACCCCATGTCAGGTTGCTTTTCTACATGGAAAAGCTTTCCGTATGGCTGCCACGTTCGCATTCCGATACCTCCACCGTCAATTCTGGCAGCGAGGTGTGAATTTCCTCACTTCCCTTTGCTTCATCTGCTTCAGTTCAAGCGTTTGTCTTTCAAGATCAACTTGAGGCTAACGCATCAGCTCAGCCAACACGCGGTTTTGAATTCCGCATTGAATCGCAACGACCTCACTGAGATTTGCGTTTTGTCACTGGTTAATCGGACTTCAATGATTACAGTCAAGAAGTTCGTCGCAAGTTTAGACGCGCTCTAACAGCCACTTCAAGCATCTGAAATTCAACAATGCCCAGATCAACTGATGAGCAAAACGATGACTAACCTGCAAGCACTACTGGAAGCCCACCAAAGCACCCGCGTGTTGCGCTTGTCGTTCCCGAGGAACGACGGTCCGCAAGCCAAGCTGATGGTGAACCGGCTAGTCGGCACGGAATACCTGTCACGCGACTTCGAATTCAAGGTGGAACTCCTGAGCGACGACGCCGGGATAGAGCTCGAGGCGATGCACGGCAAGCTACTGTGCGTATCGCTGGTACAGGACGACGGCAGCCTGCGTCCATTCACCGGTTATGTCGCTTCGTTCAAGCTGGTCAAGACGGACGGCGGCGTGGCCTTCTATAAAGCCGTGCTGATGCCATGGCTGGCATACGCGCGTCTGCGCCAGAACAATCGTCTGTTCCATGCGCAAAGCCTACGCGAACAGACAGAAACGATCTTCGCCGGCTACAGCAGCCTGCCCGCGTGGGAATGGGAAGTCGCCGGCGAACAGCCGCAGCTCACGATGGCCACGCAATGGGACGAAACTGATCACAACTACCTGTGCCGGCGCTGGGAAGCGGCGGGCTACAGTTATTGGTACGAACACAGCGGCGAAGGCCATACGCTCAGGGTCTGCGACGACACCCGCGCCGCCGCGCCAATCGACGGGCCGTCGCCCGGCATCCGCTACCATGGTGCCGGTGGCGCGGCCGAGGAAGACGCGATCGACCACTGGAGTCCGCTGCGCCGGTGGGCGTCTGGAAAAGCGGCAGTGAGCGGCTTCGACTTCAAGAATCCGCGCCCGGTACACGCTGACACTGTCACCGTCAACGAGCAAGGCGATATTCCGCAGCTGGAGGTGCACAGTTATGAAGGTCATTACGGCTTCAAACAGCAGTCCGGTGCCGACCAGCTCGCACGCCTGCGCATGGAGGAAATCGAAGCCCGCGGTAAGCTGTACGAAGCCCAGGGCAACAACCGGCGGGTCGCAGCCGGCAGATGGTTCAAGCTGCTCGACCATTTCAGCGAAAGCGAAGACAGCGAATTCCTGATCCTGGAAGTACATCACGAGGCCAGCAACAACTACCTGCAAGGCAAGGACGCCGTGGCGGAGTACAAGAACCGCCTTGTTTGCCAGAGCAAGTCCCTGCCCTGGCGGCCCGGACGCGGCTTCAACAGCACGGACACGAAACTGCTGGCCCTGCAGACCGCCATCGTGGTCGGCCCGGAAGGCCAGGGCAGCCTGAACCTGGACCAGTACGGGCGCATCCAGGTCAAGTTTCACTGGGACCGGGACGAAAGCGGCAGTTGCTGGGTACGGGTAAGCAGCAACTGGGCCGGCGGCGAGAAGGGTTTGGCCAGCCATCCGCGGGTCTGATCGGAAGTAATCGTGCAATGGCTCGACGGCAATCCCGACCATCCGATCGTGACCGGTTCCGTGTACAACCAGAGCTATATGCCGCCGTGGAAGCTGCCCGAACAGCGGGCGCTGATGGGGCTCAGAAGCCGGGAGCTGACCGCCGAGGGCGGCAACACGCCCGGCGGGCGCAGCAACCACCTGGTGCTGGATGACACACAGGGGCAGATCCAGGCGCAGCTCAAGAGCGACCATCTCGCCAGTCAGCTCAGCCTCGGCCATATCAACCGCATCGAAGACAATGCCGGACGCAAGGACGCGCGCGGCCAGGGCTTCGAGCTACGCACCGACGGCCACGGCGCGGTGCGCGCGCAGCAGGGCCTGCTGCTCAGCACCGAAGGACGGCCGAACGCCCGCGCCCATATCACCGACATGGCGGAGACGCTGGCGCGCATGGCGCAGGGCCAGGAGTTGCACGACACCCTGTCGCAGGCCGCCCAACAGGCGCAGGCGCACCAGCCGGGCGACCAGGACCAGGTCACCGCCGCGCTGAAGGCGCAGGTCGACGCCCTCAAAGGCCAAGGGGGCACACCGGCGCAAGGCGAATTCCCGGAATTCCAGGCGCCCCACCTCACCCTGGCCAGCCCCGCCGGCATCGAAACCAGCACGCAGGGTTCCACCCACCTGATGAGCGTGGAGCACACCGCCCTGACCAGCGGCGGCCATGCCAGCCTGAGTGCGGGCAAGAGCCTGCTCGTCAGCGTCAAGGAAGCGGTGCGCATGTTCGCCTACAAGGCCGGCATGAAGCTGGTGGCGGCCAGCGCCGACATCGACATCACCGCTTTGAAGGACAGCGTCAACATCCTGGCCAAGCTCAACATCACCCATACCGCCAACCGGATCACGATCACGGCAAAGGAGGAGGTGGTGATCATCGGCGGCACCAGCTTCAGCCGCTGGAACGCATCCGGGATCGTCCATGGCACCAACGGCAACTGGGTCCAACACGCGGCGCATCATAGCTTCGTCCCCGGCAAGAGCGAAGGCACGCCGAGCTTGCCGCAGCCCGTGCAGCTGGCGCCGGGGCAGCTCGACCTGTATCACCAGTACGTGAATCACGAAGGCGGCAGGAAGCAAGGCATCCGGCAAGGCGACTACACCGTCGTCGACGCCGAAGGTGGCGTCCACCAGGGAACGCTCGATCGCAACGGCTTTGCCAGCGTGGCCGGCCTGCCGATGGGAATGGCCACGGTCAGCTATGGCAAGGACCCGCGCGACCCGTGGGATGAAAACAGTTACTTCGGCCAGGGAACCGAATGGCCGACCGTGGCGCTGCCCGGGGCTGGCGCCGCTGCGGCGGCAACGCCTGACCGGCCAGCGCCGAGGGCGCAGAACCCCGGCCTGCCCGCCAGCGCCAAAGCTGCGGCAGGCAGCCTCAGCGGTACAGCCGGCAAGTTCGGCGCGATTGCGCAAGCCGCGGAGCAAGCGGCCAGCGCGGTGCAGTCGCTGCCAAAAGGCGGTGCGCAAGCATTGCTGGCGCCGGCCGGACAAGCGGCCATGGCCAATGTTGCGGGCAATCTCGCGGGCAAGCTCCCGGATGGCGCGACGGCCCTGGATGCCTACGGCGCGTTAAGTGCTGGCAAGCCTGCCGCCGCCGTCGCGTCCACCCTCGGCTTGCCCGGATCGCTGCCGCGCATCGGCGCTGAAGTACCGCCCTCGCCCCCGAAAAAATCCGTCATATAAAAAAAGCCGCCATGACCGAACCCACGCAGGCCTCGCCCAAGCCCGCCGAGCGCGCGCCGGAAGTCGCCGTTGCCCCGCTCAACACCATCGACCAGCAAGATGTCGGCGCCGGCGCCGCCGCCTTCGACAAATGGCTGCGCAAGATCAGCTACGACTACGTCACGCTGGAACGCCTGAGCACCGTGGCGGGCAGCCTGCCGGTGATCGGCAACATTATGGCGCTGATCGACGCCATCATGGACATGGTGCAGGTAACCCAGAAGTACATCGCCAAGAAGGAAGTCGATTTCCTGCAATGGGTCAGCCTGGGCATCAACCTGATCGGCGTGGTCCCAGTGCCGCCAGCGATGAGCGCGGCGCGCATGAGCCTGCGGCCGGCGCTGCACCTGGTCCGGCAAAAGCTGGCGCTGGGCGTCAAGGATCTGGGCCCCGCGCTGATCGAGGTGCTGATCGTGCACCTCAACGCCAGGCTGGCCGGCGAGATCGAGACCTTTGTCGACAGCGCGATGAGCAAACTGGCGAGCATCCTCGACGATTGCGCCAATACTGCCGATGACATTGCCGACGACCTGATCAAGATCCTCAAGCGTTGCATCGGCACGGAACCGCTGTTCGAGGTGCCCCCCCCGGCGGAAGTGGAACGCAAGCTGTACAACCCGGAGGAAAGCAGCTGGCGCCGCATGCTCGGCGCGCTGGCGCGGCAATACAAGCAGGTTGCGAACTACGCTGTCGCCGCGGCAGCCAGCCACCTGCCGCAGAGCGCGGTAGTGGGCGTGACGGGCATTATCAACCACGTGACCGACTTCAAGGCGGCGTTTCGCGGCAAGCTCGCCGCCCTGGCCGACGAACAGGCGCAGATGAGCATCCGGTGGATACTGATGCGGCTGCGTGACGCGGTCACCAAGCACAAGAAGCGGTACCCGGCGATGGTCCCGTCGGCCAAGGGCGCGGACCACAAGAAGAACAACCCAGGCCACGAGCTGGGCGCCATCGGCCGGCAACACCCGGCCACGGGCGACGCCAATGCCTGCAAGCTGTGCCCCGCAAAAGGCGGCACCGCGCACTCGATCAGCTTCGCCACCGGCGCCGAAACCTTCACCCACCTTGACTTCGTACTGGATGCGCCGCTCCCCATCGAATGGAGCCGCACCTATCGCAGCCAGCTGAGCGCCTATGACCGCGGCAATCTCGGCGCGCGCTGGCTCACCCCGTACAGCATGCGCATCGACGTAGTCGGCCAAGGCAAACCGGCGGGCTTGGTTTACCACGCCGCCGACGGCCGCAGCCACCGCTACCCGTGGCTTGGCATCGGCCAGCGGCACCACGACCCGGTCGAGCAAATCACGCTCACCCGCATGAGCGCCACCCTGCTCACGCTCGACTTCGGCAAGCCGCTGCCCGAAGGCGAACCCAGCCCCTGGCGCGAAACCTACGAGCTGGTCGACACCATGCGTGCCAAGGCAGACGACCTGGGCAAGGAGCATTTCCGGCTAATCGCGCTGCATTCCCGCGACGGCGCCGCCCTTGGCCTGCGCTACGACCATGTCGTCGCCAATGGTCCATACGCCGGCGAGGAGGTGCTCAGCGACATCGTCAGCAAGCAGGGCGAGACCATTGTCGCCCATGCCGGCACCCAGATCGACTTTGATACCGGCTGCATCCGCGCGCTCTGGGAAATCAAGGATGGTAAGCTGGTGCGCCAGCTCGCCGCCTACGACTACGACGATCACGGCGACCTGATCCGCGCTCAGGACGAAAACGCCGCAGCATGGCATTACGAGTACGACCGCCACCTCGTCACCCGCTACACCGACCGCACCGGGCGCGGCATGAACCTCGCCTATGACACCAGCATCGACAGCGGCGCTCATGCCAAAGCGATCCGCGAGTGGGCCGACGACGGCAGCTACGACACCCGGCTCGAGTGGGACAAGAATATCCGCCTGACCTACGTCACCGACGCGCTTGGCCACGAGACCCGCTACTACTACGACATCGCCGGCTACACCTACCGCATCGTGTATCCGGACGGGCGCGAGGAATGGCTCTTCCGCGATGACGCCAAGAACGTCGTCCGTCACGTCCACGCCGACGGCAGCAGCGAGCATCACCGTTACGACGCCTACGGCAACCTGCTCACGCACACCCGCGCCGACGGCAGCCAGGTCCACTTCGAGTATGACGGCCAGCACCGCGTCATCGGCATCCGCGACGGCGAAGGCGGCACATGGAAGCGCGACTACAATGCCCAGGGCCACCTGGTCGAGGAAACCGACCCGCGCGACAACAAGACTCAGTACGCGTACGACAAGGCTGGCCGGCCGGTCGAAGTCACCGATGCCAAGGGCGGCGTCAAAAAGCTCACCTACACTCCCGACGGCCAGCTCGCCAGCTACACCGACTGTTCCGGGCACAGCAGCTATTGGGAGTACGACAACCGCAAGCGCCTGGTCAAGAGCATCGACGCCGCTGGCAACGTCACCCGCTACCGCTACACACCGCTCAGTGGCGAAACGCTGGCGCAAGCGCACAGCGAAGGCACCGCCAGCGGCAATCATCCCGGCCAGCTCGAAGCCGTCATTAATCCCGACGGCAGCCAAGAGCAGTTTCGCCACGATGCCGAAGGCCGGCTCCTTGCGCACATCGACGCACTGCAACGCACCACCACCTACCGCTACACCGCGGCCGGACTGACCACGAAACGCACCGACGCGCTGGGACACAGCCTGCACTACCAATGGGATGCGCTCGGCCGCCTGTCCGCGCTGGAAAACGAAAACGGCAGCGTCTACCGCTTCCAGTACGACCCGGTTGGCCGCCTGCTGCAGGAACAGGGCGTCGACGGCAAGGCCACCGAGTACCGCTACGACGAAGCCAGCGGTGTGCTGGCGGAAACGATCGAAGCTGGCGTAACCACCCGGCTCGACTTCGATCCCATGGGCCGGCTCGTGCAACGCCGGGCCGCGGCCCCCGGCCAGCCGGAGCAAACCGAAACCTTCGCCTACAACGCCAACGGCCAGCTGGCCGAAGCAAAGAACGAACACGCCAGGCTTCAATGGTTCTACGACAGCGCCGGCAACCTGGTCCGCGAGCACCAGCACTACCAGGGTCCGTTCCATCCCGACAAGCGCACCGCGGTCTGGCACCACCACTACGACGAACTCAACCAGCGCACCGGCACCACCCGCCCCGATGGCCACCGCATCGAATGGCTAACCTACGGCGCCGGCCACGTGCACGGCCTGCTGCTCGACGGGCAAGACCTCGTCTCCTTCGAGCGCGACGCGCTGTACCAGGAAACCGGCCGCACCCAGGCCAACGGCCTGCTGCAAACGATGAGATACGACCCGGCCGGACGCCTGATCGAACAGCAGCTTGGCGCCATCGCTCAGGCCAGCCAGAAGGACCGGTATTCTTACCCCGACACGTACCGTCCCGACGTCCAGGTCGGCATGCAAGCCGCGATCCTGCGTCGCTACCGCTACGACCCATCCGGCCAGCTGACCAGCCTCGAAGACAGCCGGCGCGGCCGCGTCGAATACCGTTACGACCCGGTCGGACGGCTGCTGGCGGCAAACAGCGCATTAGGCCGGGAAGCCTTCGCCTTTGACCCGGCCGGCAACATCCATGCAGCCGATACCGCGCAGCAGGAGCCCATTACCCGCCGTGTCCCGCTGCCAAAGCTGCTGGACAACCTGCTCAAGGAGTATGCCGGCGTTAGCTACCGCTACGACGAACGCGGCAACCTCGTGGAACGTACCCAGGACGGCATTCGGTCCGAGTATGAATGGGATGCGTTCAACCGGATGACCCGCGCCACCACCTGGCATGGTGTCACCACCTTTGCCTACGATCCGTTGGGGCGGCGCATCGCCAAGCACAGCCAGGCGATGGAAGGCGCTGCCTTCCGGGAGACGACCCGAACCATGTACGGCTGGGACGGCGACACGCTGGCGCTGGAAAGCAGCGTGCACCAAGGCTATGCGGCGGGTGAACGCACGGTGCACTACGTGTACGAGCGCGACAGCTTCGTCCCGCTGGTGCAGGCCAGTCGAAGCCTAGCACTTCGACTGGCGCCCACCACCGATGTCAAGGCGCTGATGGCGGACAACGACGGCAAGTACGATATTGCGCTTGATCCGCTATGGAACGGTGAGTACGAGCAGGAAGCCGAACCGTTCGGTAAGGATGAGATCGCCTTCTATCAATGCGACCATCTGGGCACGCCGCAGGAGTTGACCGATCATGAAGGTAAGGTCGCGTGGTCTGCGCAGTACAAGGCGTGGGGCCAAGCGAAGCAGGCGATCAGCGAGGCGGCGTACAAGGCGGGGATTCGGAATCCGATCCGGTTCCAGGGGCAGTACTTTGATGAAGAGACCGGGCTGCACTACAACCGGCATCGGTATTACGACCCACTTAGCGGTCGCTTTGTGAGCAAAGATCCGATCGGATTGCTAGGTGGTTTCAATACTCATACATATGCACCGAACCCCGTTCAATGGATCGATCCGCTGGGTTTGGCATCGAAGAAAAAGAATGCTGCTAAGAGCAGTTGCCCCAGCTGCGATCCATGCCAAGGCCGTAATCCTGCCGCAGTTGCTCAGTCGTGGCAAGGTCGTGATCCGTACAACGGCGTAGATAGCTATAAAAATGTCGTCGTGAAAAAGGGGACCGTATTCTATACGCTTTATCCACACGGAGACGCACCAGGGAACTATTTAGTGAAATCCGACGTAGTAGTAGGTGCCCGCAGTGCTAGGCAGTACAATGACTCAGTGCAGGTTGCTCACAAGGGAAATTGGAAGCACCGAGACGCACGGCCTATGCGCACTAGAGTTCACGGTTATGTTCTTGCCAAGGATACCTGTATGGCAGTTGGTGTCGCAAAAAACAATCCAAACCTTGGAGATGGTGGCGCCACACAATATTTCATTGAAAATAAAGATAAGCCGAACCTTGCAGATACAGGGCGAATCATCGCGTATGGGAGTTAATAATGCACATTGTTAAATTAGATTTTAAACAGGGTTTGGTTTTGATAGATTCGATCCCCATAGTGCCTGACGAAAAAGGCGTTCTCGCCGGATCTATCGCAAAACTATGTTCGCCACCGATTCAAACAGATGAGGGACGAACACAATATCGCTTACTAAGAAAAGTCAGTGTTTGCGGAAAATCGGCCGATGGCGTGATTGAAGTCGGAGAAGGACGAGTGTGGGCCGTAACGTTTTTATTTGATTTGATCGAGTTTTTCGAATCTAGTGTTCTTGAATCAAAAGTACTAAAAGCATGCGAGAAGTCTTTAAATATAAAATTTGTGAGTAGTCATCCAAGCACTGCTTTCTTAGATTCCTGCGAATGGGGGCATGCGACATTTTTTTATGATGCTAAGCAAGGCGATCTAAGTTTGGACATTACATTCAAGCGCAGCTCAAATGAAACCAGCTTAAAGGCCTAACGCGTAAAAATATGACTCAGCACCTCTAATAAAATCTATGATCCCTCTCGTTTTGCGAACTGCTTTTCCTTCTCCATGACATGAGTAGGCACGCTTGGCCTGCTCGGCAGGATGAATGCGTTTCAGTGCGCCTAATCCGACGAGTTGGATAGACCCTCTGAGTCTGCGGAAGAAGAACAAGAAAGCAACTTGTCCTGCATGTAGTGGAGCGCCACGTAGTGATACGAGAAATCATCGCACTTAAGGAGTGGCATCAGAAGCGACTCGAACTATTCGTTAAACGGGTTTACAAACAGGAGGGACTTGAAAACCATTCCTTCAGCGACGAGGCGCTGACAAAGTGGGCTTATGCGACATGCGCTATTTTTTGGCATCAAGATCGACGTCTACTTTGCGTTGAAATGTTCAGGGTGCCCGACATTTTTCCAAAGGTTTTTTTCGTTGGAATCTCAAGGAGATGACAGTGCACTTGAAGAAAATCACTTTGACTGCAAGCGTTATGCTTGCAGCAACTATGGCAATGGCTGAGCCGGCACCAAAGGCTATCGATTTAAGTGAACTTTACGGGCGTTTTGAAAAATCCGGATATTCATCCCTAGAGCTTATGGAGACGACAAAAAAAGTACTAATTTCAGGTGTAGCACTTGGTGTTAGCCAATCATTTAGTAACAATTCCATTTTGAAAGTCGGCGTATACGCTAACTCGCAGGAATTAGCGAGGCTCACCGCTGCCGAGGAGACTCAGGAAAATAAGCTAAAGGCGTTGCAAGCCGGCGCCAAATTCAAGGCCGTTTGCGATTTGGCGTTCTCCTCAGGGACACAATATATGTCTTTTGAAGGGTGTGTTTTCAAATAAAACTGCCTAACATTGCATTTAACCAAGGCGTGCGTACGGCACGCCGGTTAATTCTAAATGTTATAGCAGCAATCACCGATTGCACTGCAAGCGTCAGCTAAGACATATCTACGTTAGCCTAACGATCGCGATTAGCCGGATGGCCCACCTATCTACTAACCTCACCGATTCCACTGGAGAGCCAAATGTCATTGAAGATCATTACAGTCGGAGACAAAACCGATCATGGCGGCACAGTGATTAGCGGTTCGCCCAACCACGACATCAGGGGAAGAGCGATCGCCCGACTGGGTGACAAAGTTGAATGTCCGCAGCCCTACCCCGGCGGCAAACCGCACGGTGTAAACAAGATCATTACCGCCCACGACACACTTACAGTCGACGGGGTGCCCGTTGCAGTCGAGGGATGCACGACGGAATGCGGGTGCAAGCTGATCGGCAGCTTGCCTGCGACGGTCGATTGAAGGCCTTGCGAGGTATTGCCATGTTGGTCGAGGAATACCTTGCCAGTCTCGAAACGAACGCGATGATCTTGGGAATTGTAGCCCTGAACATGAAGAACTTCGCTTCCCAGATCATTCAGCATGTCGATGGCGGTGGTGCGCTGGATGATGCAGGGCTTGCTGCACTAAAGGCAAAATGTGTGCGCAGTCTGAAGAATACTGCGGCCGAAGGTGTGCCTTTGGAACAAGAGGCAACGGCCCTGAACGAGGCACTTATCATATTCGGCCAAATGATAGACGATGCCATGTTGCGAGCCAGAGCAGAAGGCAAAGACCGATCAGGCGGGTAACTGCCCCGCCAACAACGACATGTAGTCCCAATCGCCGTAGGCCAGGACCAGGCTCCCGCGCCATGTGACGTACTTGTGACGTGACTCCTGATAAGTTACCATCCCTCCCCTTTGGTGTGACTGGTTATCGCATCTGGCAAGCGTTGCAAGTCATTGATTAATAAAGGTTGTCCGTACCGACCCAGCGACTTTTAATCCGTTGGTCGCAGGTTCGAATCCCGCACGGCCTACCACGAATTTGTTGTACACATAGAAGGCGTTACGAATTTTTTCGTTACGCCTTTTTTGTTTTTATCTAAGCTCTTTATCGAAAGATAATCTTTTAAAGTCGGGCGATACTGTAGCTGTCGGCGATCCTTCACTTTCTTTATAGTTCAAGAAATGGAGCGTAAGCTTACCTCTGAATACCTCGACATTTCCTAGTACCCCATCTGCAACATCCTGGTTGTTCAGTTCGATTGACTCTTCACAGCTACCAACTAAAATGCGCGACCGAACCTTAGGAGTCAGCATTGTCGTGTCGAGGAAATTTAAATATATTTCTGAGCCCGCTCCACACTGTCCACTACCTAAATCTCCATTTGTTCGTCGGGATGAGACATAAACGAGGACGCCACGTGATTTGTAGGGCTGGCATTTTTCGGGCAGAAAGCCGATAAGTGCGTCCGATCCGACAATTGTGGGATCGTAGCTTTTCGGAAGCTGGTTCAGGATGCCGCGTTGGTGATCGAAGATTAATTCAATTCTAGTCATGGCTCGGTTATAGCGGACCCGGTACTTTTTCGCCGAATCAAACGCGGTTGCTGTGACTCGAGTCGGTTTGGAAGGGGAACAGGAGCTAACATTCTGGCCTAACGCTTGACTGTGAATACAACCAAACAAGATGAATCTGCCAATAAATAGTGTCAACGTGATTGCGAGAGAGGTTCTCAATTCGTTTCCCCTCCTCAGGAAAGCAGTTCCGAATCCCAGCCGCCGTAGATTTTCCGGAATCGCAGATATCCTGCCCTGCCCGACAGCCCCCAACTGGCCCAAGAAGAATCGAAGGGCTCGCGACCACGTGTGGTCATACGGGGAATCTTTCCCGTCTTCTTGTACTCAGCTACTGCCCGCAATTCGTCCTCACTTAAGCCGTCAGTAGCCTGCATTCGATACATCGAGTTTCCCCGACCGTGCAGGTTGGGTCGCATCTCATTGTGGATTCGTACTGCTTTACGCCTTTGGATCCATGATGCTAATTGCGCATGTGCATCCTTCTCATTATCTGGGTTGTTCGGAATCAGCTTGAACCACGCGCGGGAGTCATGGACGTAATTGTCAAAGAGCTCCAGCACGGCTGCGCACGGCGACGGTCCCTTTTCCCACCAACTTGCAATTTCCTCCCATTCAGCGTGGTGATCGTTATAAAAACCTGCTGGCTGGACAGCCGGCCGGAACTGAACGCCTTTCTCCTTTAACCAAGCGACAAATATCTTAAGTTCGTCCTCGAATTCTTGGGAGGCACTATACAGATCATTTTGCTCGAATGCCGATGCTCGCAGAAAACTGTCTGTCGATTGTATCGAATTCTTGCCGTGAATACGCCTGAAAAGGCGCCATTCGATGTACTTGCGCGTCTGCTCACGCATAATCCGATGAATGGGACCATTCGTTTCCCTGCATGTGGCAATATAAGCGTTAAATGCCTTGATGGCCTCAGGCTTTAAAGCGAAGCGTGATTGCGCCTGCCCGTTGGCCAGTTCAAGTTTCAGCGGTACGCCGTTAAGTCTGGCCGTTTTGTACATCATTAGCAGGGGAATACGCGCAAGCATATCGGCACCATCAGCGTCGCGACCGCGGCCTTGTTCACCCGGGCAGTACCCGCAGCCAATGTCCGAATGCACACCTGGCACAACGATTTCTTCGCAACTATCGGCAAGCTGCCCTTTAACCGAAATCGAATCCACCGGGAAGCTCCGACGAACCTCGTGCGCAGCGACCAGATGAAGACATTTAACCCCAGCGGGCACGCGAAGGCTATCCTCAGCGTCGGCCCAAGCGCCGTGCCCATCAAGCAGACGTCCTGGAATACTGTTACCAAGCGTGTTGCCGAGGCCAACTGATGCCACGGTATCGAACAGTCCAAGGAAATCAAATTGCACTTCGAAACCGCCGAGCGACATACTTCCTGCCTGACCGCGCAGGCGCGCATCCAGTCTGCACAGAGAATGCAGCCAATTGGTAAAGGCACGAGCCTGTGTCGCACCTCGCGAAAAACCAAAGATAGAGACGTAGATTTTCGTGACGATCGCCGGATCGACCTTCGTCGGCTTGTTGGTCTTCGGATCTGGCCAGTGTTTGGCTACCGCCGAGTGCAGATCCAAAAGTAGCTTTTCGAACTCGCGTCGTGCACGACTGCTGATTTCCTTGTTAGCGACGGGAGCACCCTTCCAATCCTTTTCCTCCATCAGGCGCCGAGCGTCTTTGTTCAGTACAATCTGCCGGAGAAAGCTGTCTGTTTCGGATGGCTGAATGAGGGGAGTCTTTAGAAAAAAGCGGTGAACATTGTTGATGGCCTGTAGTAGCGCCCAAATGATGCGCTGTTCGCCCAAGGCGCCGGTTGCCGCCCCCCTCATCAACTGCAAGCCTTCACCGCTGTCGTCCACCTGAGGGAAAGGAGATGCGACTCCCGGAATGTAGACCTTGAAGAAATGGGTGTATCTGGATGAATTGTGCTGCCAGTCCGTAGATGTCGGTAGAATGCATGGGACGCTCAATCCGGGATAGCAGTCGTAAAGACGTGCGACGTTTGAATGGCTTTTGCTGGCTTCAGCTAACTTATAGTTGTTTTTTGTGCCGTCGAAGAAGAAGCCAAAGAAAAGATTAGTTTTGCAGGACTCGCCTGGGACACCGATAGGCGGCTGCTCACGCTTTTCAAGAGATTGAATAGTCTTGATTTCGGCATTACTGAAAAATTTACCTACCGTAGACGCGTGTGCGAACTCGTCATTAATCACTGGAGATAAAACTGCGGTCATGGGCGCATCTCCTTTAACTTCGCCAACTCACGCTGACTTTCCTTCAGCCCGTTCATATATTCCCTTTTTAGGGACGCTACGTAATTAGGATCATCTGGCCCAGAAAAGTCTTTCAATGACCTCGGTTCATACTTTTTTGCGTGCTCCCATGCATCTTTCACCGACGCCCGAGGCGAATTCTCAAGCCCTTTTAATAGTGACGAGTACGCATTAACAAAGTCCAGCTGATGTTGCTCTACTAGATGCCACCTTTCGCGTCTATACTCCAGCGACGGAACGGGCCACCCTTTCATCTTGCCCGGCCATTTCGGATGATCTGGCTGAAAATCACTCGAAATAACGCTCGCCTTTCCGTCCGCCTCGCGCAAAACCCAAAGCTCACCAGGCTTGCCATTGATATAAGGTGGAACGTCGACAACAAATAGTTGCTTAACTTCTGGAAGGCTGCCATCAGGGCGTGCCTCTAACCAGTGCGTCATGCGGACCTGTAATTTGATGCCGGACCGCCATTTGCGCGGCAGCATGACGCAACATGTTGTCCCGCCGGCACTGAAGGGGTCGATGAGTTCACCACCAGCCGTTTTATGCGGCATGGTAAGATCGGCCACGTAATAACTGAACGTCTCGCCGCTGTAATTCACGCCATGGACGCTAACATCGACCGTTGGCTTTTCACATCCGGTTATAAGTAGGAGACTAATACAGCAGGAAAGCACTGACAGTGTTCGGTGTAACTGGGGCATTAATTTCTCCTTGAGCGCTTAGTTCGCCATGCCTGAAGCATGGATAACGAGTCTGAACTGTCATGCAAGCAGTCCTGTCGCCAATACCAAACGCACCAGTCGAGCAGTTCATCATCCGGCAATTTCACTGTCTGCGCTGTTTGTAGCGCGACCACGAGAAGTGCATGGCTTCGCGACGGATGCTGAAATACCTTCATCCCGCGGTCAGCCAACAGAACTAACATTTCGTCCGCCGCACTGTCGCTGACGAGGAGCGAAAACTGGCTCTCATCCAGAGTCGGCGCCGCGGCGATTGATGCGTCGTAACCAGGCAGTTCGAAGCCATGCCAACGTCCGTTCCTTCCGATATACGACCAGTAATTCGCGGGACCGCTTATCTGTGCACGCTGCTCTGGGCTGAGCATTTCGAAAATGTGCGACAATCTCCGTGTATCTGGAAAGCGGAAATTAAATCGCTGACCGGCGGCATCGACAAGGCACCAAACGCTCAGCCGCGCGGCCAATTGCTCCAATGATTCCGGTGTCTCGATGGCACTAACCATAGGCCAGCGATTACAACTTATCAAAAGACGTTTCAAAACCGCCTCATGGCGTTCGAATGGCGTCAGAAAGGGAGAAACATCTTCTGCTTCCTTGGTACAACCCGGCAGCTCTTCGAAAAGTATTGCTTTACACTCCTTTCGAAGTCGCGTGTGGAGTCCAGGCACAAATGCCCCGTCAAGCAGCAGGTACATTCGCCGAGAAGGCGGTAATTCTGCCGCACGTTGGCATAGTGTGTCGAACCAATTTTCGGCAAATGCGTCGATGAGCATATCACTCCACCATTGTGAAAGCCGGTCCCGCCATTAACGCTTTTTTCAGGCACGCGATACATACACTATTAGGCAACGCAGGCATATCGAAGCTGCGCCTTTCGGGACCAGTAAAACTCTTTTTCCCTGCGTGCACCAAAATCTTTCCCGGACACTGCACAGTAATATGCCCACCCTCAATCGTGATATTCGCCCCACCCGCCGTCGACAAACTAATCCGCTTGGCCGCCGCCCAATCGACATGCGCGTTGGCGCTAACCACATTGACCTTATCCCGCGCCTGCACCTTGAACTCATCCGCCTGCGCCTGAAGATCGACGGCATCCTTGGCAGCAATCAGCTGCAAACCGAGTCCACCCTCCCCGGCTTTAACCGCACCACCAAGCACGCCAATCGTCTGGCCGGTATGAACACGTATCTGCCCACCGGTCACGAACTGCGTATCCTGCCCGCTCATTAAAGTGACTGTTTCGCCATTAGCCAATTGCAGGCTTTGCGAAGCATTCGCGCTGAAGCCGTCTTTTGCCGAGATGGCGATCAATGGGCCTTCCGGATAGGGCAACGTCCCGGTAGCCCCGGATACAGTTGCCTGCCCCGAGAGGGATTTCGATATCGCCTTGAGCGGCGGCGCGCTCTCATCCAACACACTCGCCCCGGATTTCAAAGAGCCGAGATGAGCCGCTAGCCCAACCGTCAAGTGAGTAGCTGCTGCAGCGTTGAAGGACTCAGCAAGCGACAGCGCCTGCTGCAACATGCCCACACCCGCAGCGTTCTCACCAACCGGATCACGCGAAGACGCACTGTGCGCAGTCCCGTAACTCGACACCAGCAAACCTACACCAGCCCGCACCGCCCCATAAGCGTCCGTCCGCAACTCCGCACCAAGACCACGAAAACTCCCGCGATAGTTATCTGCCGCATGGATCAGATGCCCCAGGCTCAGTTCGGTCGCGGCAGCAGTGCATCTGAGCTGCATCCGCCCCTGTCCATCCGTATCGTCGAACAGCAACTGGTTGTAGCCATCGCCGCCAAACTCCTTACTGCGCACGCCCCATTGCGCCGCCGCGTTGCGATGACCGTCGCTGTCACTGGAAGCGCCATGCCAGACCGGGCTGTTGCCGCCTGCCAGATTGCCCTGCCCCGATGCCATGCGGTCGTGAGCAGCGGCGAAGCACGAGGCATCGCTTTCCGAGGAAGCGATACCACCCGGCGTCGGCGCCACTCCGCCCTCGCCGCGCCCGTTGTACAACGCGCCAACGACAATCGGCCGGTCGATATCGTTCTCGATGAACTGCACCAGCACCTCCTGCCCGATGCGCGGCAGAAACTGGCTGCCCATGCCGCCGCCGGCCGAGCGCTGAGCCACGCGCACCCAGCAGCTGGCGTCGGCGCCATCCTGCCAGTGAAAGCGGATGCGGACGCGCCCCAGGCGATCGCAGTACAGCTCATCGGCGCCGCTCGGGCTGTCGCTGCCGTCCGCGCCGACCACGATCGCGCTCTGGGTGCCGAAGGCGCTGGGTTTCGACACACCGGCGTCGTCAAGCAGCAAGGCGGGCCGCCACGGCACATCCGCCGGTATCGCTTCGAAGCAGTTGCCATAGCCCGACTTCACAGCCCGTTCGATCGCCAGCGCCATGTCAGTGGATGGTCGGTCGCGAGTGCACTCTTCCAGCAACTCGGGAATCGGCCCGAACAGGTCGGCCAGCGCATGCGTCGCCGGCGGCGGCAGATTGTTGACGCCGACGCTGGTAACACGCAAAACGGTAAATGCGGGCGCATCGCCCAGCCGCGACAGTGGCGCACCAGTGATCGTCATCGAAGTTCCTGCGGTAAGCGTGCGCACCGTCGAACGTCCCTGCCATAGCTGTCCGCGCGCTTCCCTGGCCTGCATGCGCAAGTCGGCGTCGCGCCGGGCGATGTCGCGGTTCGCGTATGCATATTGTCCGGGAATCTCGTAGGCCTCGATCTCGGGCAGCCCGCGCGGGTAACGAAGGTAGGACGGTGCGCTCGCGGCGACGCTTTGCTTGGCCTTGTAATCGCTGCTCAGCACCGTCACCAGCGATGCGTGCAGGCTGCGCTGCGCCCGCAGCGCCTGCACCGTGTCCCGCGCTTCGACGGCACTGACGCCGTGGTAGCGGATGCCGCCATCGGCTTCGCTGCTGGCATCTTCGGGGACGGCGCAGGGCTGGGTGCTGTCGGCAAACAGCACGACTTCGACACCATCCGCGGCATGCTCGAAGCGCCAGCTCAGGCCCTCTTCCGCCAGCAGCCTGCGTACAAAGCCGAGGTCGGACTCGCGATACTGGCAGCAGTAGCTGCGCGGCGCCGTCTCGGCCATGAAGGGCCGCGCGTCATCGCTCCAGCGCCAGCGTGCCAGCGGCAGATAAGCTGCGAAGACCGAGTCGACGATATCGATGACGGATTTGTCTTGCCAGACGCGGCTGTTGCGGACCTGGTCCATGCGCCACAGCCAAGGGGAAATGCGGATGCGGTAGCGCGCGAAGCCACCGTCGCTGCCCAGCATCGCGGCCTCGCTGATGTCGCCGGCGAAGCTGGTGCGCCTGCCGTCGGCCAGGCTGATCGCCAGGCTGGCCGCACAGCCCAGCAGCGAGGCCGGGGCGAGGTAAGCGCTGGTCGACAGGGCGATCACGTCGCGGGCGCCGATCTCGTCGACCGCGTCCTCTGCCGCGAAGGCCTCGACCAGCAAGTCGTCTTCAAGCTCCCCGATCGTCAGCGCATACAGCCGCGTGGTGCTGGAGAACGCCGCCAGCGCGGCGCCGAGCTGCTCCGTCAGGGCATTGATCATGGCCGTAGATGCTCCTTAGAATTTTTCTGCGAGCAAATGCGTTGCCACGATACCGTAGGCAGATTGCAATTCTTTGTGGTAACGCAGCCTTACTACGCCTGTTACCCTTAACCGATCATCGTCCGCAACACCTCAATCCCATCCGGATCCCGCTTCAGCTTCTCCGCCGCCGCACTGATCTTCTGGTAATAGACCCCATTCCTCACGCCCCGATAATCCTTGTAGGCCTCGGCGATCGGATCCGCACTGCCCTCGCGCCTGGCCTTGTCGATCAGCGCCTGCAGGTAGCGCGTGCCGGTACGGATATTGGTCGCCTCGTCGATGAAGGCCGGGCTGTCATGAAATGCATCCGCCTGTTCGTACAGCGCAGCCTCGCGCTGGCGCGCATGCATGGGCTGGTGCAGATTGTCGAGCCGGAACAGTTCGCGGTTGGCCACCTTCAGCAGCTGCATCAAGCCGCGTGCGCTGCTGCCCTCGGCCTGCGCCGCCTGGTCGAAGCGCGATTCCATATAGATCTGGCAGACGATCATCTCCGTACTTAGGCAGCACTGGTTATTTTCTTCGACCAGCTTCCTGATTGCACGCAGACGTGCCAGCGCCTCGTCCCGCGATGTGCTCTGGCTCTTCCCCGGGGCCGATCCCCGCTCAAGCTGCTTGTCATGTCTGGCTCCTTGCAAACCCGGCAGATCCATGGTCTCGCCGGCCGCACCGGGCATGCTTGAGTACGCACAAATCCATGCGCGATGGGTAAAAAACGCCTGCGTAGAAAAAATTGCTCGACCTCAACGGAGCCGGGAATTCCCATCCGTTCGTTTCCCAAAGGAATATTCTTAATGTCGGGTAAGATTCCATCACCGCAGCACTCAACCATTCAGCCGCCATGCCCCTCGACCTTTCAGACACCCTCGTCGTCGGTATCTCCGCCACCGCCCTGTTCGACCTGGCCGAAGCGGACGCCGTCTACAAAGCCAAGTACGCGAAAAATCCGCAGAACGCGCTCGATGAATACCGCGCCTACATGCTGGAGCGCGAGAACGAGCCGCTGCGCGACGGCACCGGCATGCCGCTGGTGCGCGCCCTGCTCGGCCTGAACTGCTTTGCGCCATCGGAGTCGAAGCCGCTGGTCGAAGTCGTGGTCATGTCGCGCAACAGTCCCGAAACCGGCGTACGCGTCTTCAACAACATCCGTTCGCGCGGGCTGCCGATATCGCGCCATGCCTTCACCGGCGGGCAGTCGGTGGTCGATTATCTGGATGCCTTCGCGGTCGACCTGTTCCTGACCACGAACGTCGAGGACGCCCAGCGCATCATCGATGCCCAGGCCTGCGCAGCCGCCGTGCTCAAGCCGCCGCCGCATTCGGGCGAGGCACCGCTCGAGGATCAGGTGCGTATTGCCTTCGACGGCGATGCCGTGCTGTTCGACGATTCGAGTGAACTGGTCTACAAGACCGAGGGACTGGGCCGCTTCCACACGGTCGAGGACGAGAAGCAGAACGAGCCGATGAACGATGGCCCCTATGCCATCCTGCTGCGCAAGCTGGCCAAGCTGCAGCAAAGCCTGCCCTTCGGCGCCGATGCCTCGCCAGTGCGCATCGCCATCGTCACCGCGCGCAGTGCGCCGGCGGAGATGCGGGTCATCAATACCCTGCGCCACTGGGGCGTCTACGTGAACGAGATCTTCTTCCTGGGCGGCGTGCCGAAGTCGAAGGTGGTGAAGGCCTTCCGCGCTCACATCTTCTTCGACGACCAGGACCTGCACCTCGATCCGGCCGCCAAACACGTGCCCTCGGGCCGCGTGCCCTACCGCTCGGATTCGCCGCTGTATTCGCCGCTGGCAGGCGTCGACCTGGCCGACGAGCCGCCGCTGCTGGTCGAAAAAGTCGAAACCACCTGAGCGCCGCCACGCACCTCGAAACGGGCGCTCGCCACCGTGCGCCCGTCCTGCCCTACCAGCTTCACTTCATGCTTGCCCGGCGCCGGCGCCCAGCCGGCCTCCAGTTCGGGCTGTTCCAGCTTCCGCCCGTCCAGCATCCAGGTCAAACCACGCTCGCCCTGTGCCGCAAAGCGCACGCGCTGCAGCTTTTCCGGGATGTCCGGATCGAGCGCGATCAGGCTGGAGTCGGCCGGGTACACGATCTTCGGCTGGCGCTGGCCTGGGGCCAGCAAGGCCACGGATGCAGTCTCGGTGCCGCGCACGAACCACTCGCTGCGCGGCGGCTCGACGGCCGGCGTGAAGGCGACGTTCTGCCGCACCAGGCCGGCGGGCGGCGCCGGCGCCCGGCTCGGATTGTCTCGGTGCAGATAGTCCATCAGGTCGCGCCACACCGGCGCCGCACCCGAGACGCCGGACACGTCCCACATCGGACCCCCATCGAAATTGCCGACCCAGACCCCGACCGTGTAGCGGTTCGAGTAGCCCACGCACCAGTTGTCGCGCATGTCCTTGCTGGTGCCGGTTTTCACCGCGCTCCAGAAGCTGGTGGCGAGTTCGTTGCGCAGGCCGAAGGTCACGCTGCGTGCACCGCGGTCGGACAGGATGTCGCCGACGATGAAGCTGGCTTTCTCGTCGAGCACCCTGCGCCGCTTTTCCGGTGCACGCACACGCAGGGTTGCACTGCCCTGCATGCCGCCATTGGCCAGCGTGCGGTAGGCATTCGTCAGCTCCAGCAGGCTGACGTCCGCCGAGCCGAGCGCCAGCGAATAGCCGTAGAAGTCCGCCGCCTCGGTCAGGCTGGACAAGCCCACCTCGCGCAGCCGTTCATGAAAGCGCTCAACGCCGGTCAGCATCAGGGTCCGCACCGCCGGGATGTTCAGCGAGCCGGCCAGGCTGGTGCGCACACTCGCGACCTCGTGGTATTGGCGGTCGTAGTTCTGCGGCACGTACAGGCCGCCGACGGTCGGAATGTCGACCGGGGTATCGTCCAGCAGCGAGGCGGCGTGCAGGATGCCGCGTTCGATCGCCAGCTCGTACAGGAAAGGCTTCAGGGTGGAGCCGGCCTGGCGCAGCGCCGCCACGCCGTCGACCTCGCCCGCCCCGGTATTCGCGACATAGGCCAGGATCTCGCCGCTGTCGTTGTCCAGCACGACGACAGCGCCGTCGCCGACGTTGCGCTCGGCCAGTTCGGCCAAGTGGCGGCGCAGGGTCGTGGCGGCGAAGCGCTGCAGGTCGGCATCGAGGGTGCTGCGCAGGACGCGCTGGCCGCCTTGGCCGCCAGCGCCGTCCATCAGCAGGCGCGCCACCTGGGCCGGCGGCTGCTTGAACGCGGCGCCCTGGCGGCTCAGCGCCACCTCGGTCTGCCATTCGATGGTCGCGCAGGATGACGCAGCCTTCAGATCAAAGGCCAGCGCGCAGGCGCGCCGTGCGAGCTCGCGCGTGGAGGCGCCCGGCGCGCGCAGCAGGCTGGCGAGGATCGCCGATTCGCCGGTGTCCAGGCTCGATGGCGCCTTGCCGAACAGGCCGCGCGCCGCCGCGCCGACGCCCTGCAGCTCGCCGCGGTAGCTGGCCAGGTTCAGGTAGGCTTCCAGGATCTGCTGCTTGCTCCAGCCGGCTTCCAGCTCGCGCGCGGCCAGGGCCTGGTCCCACTTCTGGCGCCAGCTGCGGCCGGCCGCGCGCGAGGCCAGCGCCGGATCCAGCAGGCCGGCCAGCTGCATGGTGATGGTCGAGGCGCCGCGCAGGCGCGCCTGGCTGCCGCGCACGCGGAACAGGTTGTCCCAGGCCGCCTGGCCGACCGCCTTCAGGTCGATGCCGCCATGCTCCATGAAGCGCTGGTCCTCGGCCTGCATCACCGCCCGGCCCAGCGCCGGCGAGATGTCCGCAAGCGCGACCCACGGCTGGCGCCGCGCCGCCATGTCGATGCGCACGCTCTCCACCGGCACGCCGTGGCGGTCGAGCAGCTGGGCCTCGGACGGCTGCCAGGCCGCCTTCACCTGGGCCGGTGTCGGCACCGCCGCTTCTGCGTGCGCGCCCAATACAAAGGCCAGGAGCAGCGCAAACCGTTTCACGGTCCCACCGTCAGCGACGCATTCGGCAGCTCGCCGAACATCTCGGGGTTGTACATCGCTTCCACGCGCGTCACCGGCATGCCGAAGCGGCCCTCGTTATTCAGGCGCACCGTGTACTCGACGCTGAAGCTGCCCTTGGGGACGAACTCGTAGTAGGAACGGAAGGCCGACTGGCTGCGTTCCTGGTAGGCCGGCCACACCCAGCCGCGCGAGCGCTCGCCGGATGCCGCGATCTGGCTGTCGCGCCCCAGGCCGGTGCCGAGGATGCTGGCGCCGGCCGGGATCGGATCGTCGACCACGACCCAGGTCATGTCGGCCTGGGCGTCGATATCGAGGCGCACGCGGTAGACGTCGCCGCGCGACCACTGGCCCTTGGTCTTCTGCTCGACCGGCGTCACCGTGCGCACCATGCGGTAGCCCGAGGACAGCGGCGCCTTCAGGGGAATGGCGGCGAGGCTGCGCACAGTGGCCCAGGGCTTGCCGGTGCCGAGCTGGCGCAGCTTCAGCGTCGCCTGCCCTTCCGGCCAGGCCTGCAGCACGGTCGACGGCACCGTACCAGTCCAGGACGCAGCGCCCAGGGTCAGCTGCGCCTTGCCGCTGACCGGCTCGGCCTCGTACTTGCGCGAGAAGGCGTCCAACGCCACCACGCCCCAGGCGTTGGCGGTGGTCGTGCCCCAGTGGCCGCGATGCTGGCGGCCCAGTGCGCCGCGCGCCAGGCGCCCGATGTCGGCCTGCCAGAACGGATCGCCGAGTGCCGCCAGCAGCAGGCGGTTGGCGTTGGCATCGCTTGATGCCATCAGCCACCACCAGTCGTCGCTGCGTTCGGTCGAAAATCCCATGATCGTGCCCTGCAGGTGCATGCGCGCACGCAGCACTTGGCGCGCCTGTGCGAGCTGCTGCTCGCGCTGCGGCAGGTCGGCGCTGCGGGTGAGTATCTGGTACCAGTCGAGCACTGCGGACGTCGGCCACAGGTTGGGCTGGACCGTGATCGATTCCAGCATCGACGCCTGCACCTTGCCGCTCCGCGACAGCGCCTCCAGCGCGGACAGCTTGCGCACCGTGAGCTCGCCGCTGGCCAGCAAAAAGGGCTGCACCAGCTTGCCCTCGACGAAGGCAGTGAGCCCGGCTTCCATGCGCTCCTTCAGATCGTCGGGAATCTCATAGCCGGCTTCCGCGGTCACCGACAGCACATAGGCCGTCAGGATGTCGCTGCCCTGGTCCATGGGCGCGAAATACTTGACCAGGCCATTGGCGTCGAGGTGGGCCGGCAGGGTCTCCACGGTGGCTTCCCACATGGCTTTGTCGCGCAGCGCCACCGAACGCGAGGTGCGCTGCTCGAAGCAGGTGTAGGGATAGGCGCGCATGTAGTCCTGCACGCCGGGCAGCTCGCCGCCCAGGCGCGCCGTCAGCATGGTCTGGATGCCGCCGCGGCCCGGCAGCGCGTCGCTGGGGCGCTGCACCGGCAGGGTCTTCTCGCCGTCGAGCTGGATCAGGGTCGCCTGGAAGGTGCGCACCGGCACCGCGACGCCGACCTGCTGTTTGATGCGCATGCGGTCCTGCGCGCCGTCGCCGGCATTGCCCTCGACTTCCCACTGCAGGCTCGTCGCGCCTGCAGGCACCTGCACGGTCCAGCCGATCTCGCGCGCCTCGCCGGGCGCCAGCGTCGCGCTCAGCGGCGCCAGCGACTGGCCCTTGCCGCCGTCCGCAGCCATGCTCGCGCTCAGGCGCACCGTCAGCTCGCGCTGCGAAGCATTACGGACCGTGAAGCCGGCGCGGAAGCTGTCGCCCTCACGCACGCTGTTCGGCAGGCCGGACAGCAGCATCAGGTCCTGGGTGGTGCGGATGTCGGCGCTTCCCGTACCGAACAGACCGGCGCCGCCGCTGGCCACCGCGACGATCCTGAAGCTGCCCAGCGTGTCGTTGAGCGGCACCTGCACCGTGGCTTCGTCGTCGGCGTCGAGCACGACCTTGCCCTTCCACAGCAGCAGGGTCTCGAACAGTTCGCGGGTGGCGCTGCGCCCGCCCCCGCCGCCATGCGGAAAGGCCTTGCGCCCGAAGTGACGCTTGCCGATCACCTGCATCTGCGCGGTCGCGGTCTCGACCTGCAGGTTCCGCTCGCGCATCATGGTCTCCAGCAGATTCCAGCTGGTGTTCGGCATCAGTTCCAGCAGCCCGGCGTCGACCGCCGCCAGCGCCACCTCGGTCCCCGCCGGCAGCTTGCGGCCGTCCGGCGCCGTGACCTTCACTTTCACGCCGGCCTGCTCGCGTATCCTGTAGACGCCGCGTTGCGGCGTCACCTGGACCTTCAGTTCGTGCGGCGCCCAGCCGACCTTCAGCGCAGCGATCCCGAGTTTATAGGCCGGCTTGCCCAGGTCAACCAGCGCGGTCGGCTGCACGCCCGCCACGCGTCCGCGCACGACCAGCGCCGAGACGAACACGTTCGGCGCATAGCTGGCCTTGACCGGAATGCGCACCACCTGCTCGCGGCCGGACAAATGCCGCACATAGCTGTCGAGGATGCCCTCGCGCTCGACCGTCACCAGCACGGTGGCGTTGCGGAAGGGACTGCGCACCTGCAGCGTCGCGGTCTCGCCGGCTTCATAGCGTTTTTTCGCCGGCAGCAGGTCGATGCGGTCATGGTCGCCGGCGGCGAACCACTGCTCCTGGCTGCCGGCGATCCAGACTTCGCGCTGGGTAGCGGCGACCCTTCCCTGCGCATCGCTGGCGCGGGCACGCAGGATCAGGTCGCCCTCGGCCGGCGCTTTCGCATTGCACAGCAGCAGGCCGCGCGCATCGGTGACGCCGCTGCAGGCTTCGCCCAGGCGCCTGATCTCGCTGCTGTGCTCATACGAATAGAAACCGCCGACCAGGCGGCGCCGGTGCGAAGTCGTCTGGCGCACGAAGAAGTCGACGCTGACCGGCACGCCGGCCACCGGTTTGCCGGCCGTGTCCAGCACCACGGCCTGGAACTTGACCGCGTCTTTCGTGAGCAGCCAGCCGTCCGGCTTCAGGCCCGCCACATACGCGGACGGCCACAGCGCCACGCGCGCGGCCACCGTCGAGGTCTCGCCGTTCGCATCCTGGTAGGAGAGTTCGGCCAGCAGGCTTTTCGGCTTGTCGATTGCCGGCAGCTTGTCGACCGCGATGCGGGCGCCGCCCGCGCGGTCGAGGTTCAGCGACTGGGTGCGCGCGGCTTCCAGCTGGCTGCCGCCCTCCTCGCCCGGCGCGCCCATTGTCCCCTCTGACACCGCGTCTTCCTCGTCTTCGCCGGAACTGCCTTGGGCCACCACGCCTTCCTTGACGTCACCGAGGCCCAGGCTGAAGTCTTCGTAATCGGGAAACTGGATGCCGGTGTCCTGCACCACGCTGCGCAGCTTGACCGGCGCCTGCGCGGCCGGGCCGCCTGCCAGATAGCTCACCTGGGCGTCGAAGGTCACGGCAGACGGCGCGACCTGGGCCACGACCGGCGCCTTCAACACCGCCTTCATGGTCGGCACGCGGAACTGCTCGACGCGGAAGGAACCCGCCACCATGCCGCCGACGAACACGTCATAGGCGCCGAGCTTGGCATCCTGCGGAATCTTCCACTCCCCTTGCGCAGCCCCGTTTGCATCCCAGGCCAGCGCGATCTCCGTCTTTTCGCCCGTGCCTTCGTGGACGATGAAGCCCTTCACCGGGAGCGCACGCTTGTCCTCGCCCAGCTCCGCGGCGCGCCAGTCCTGGCCCGCTGCCGGCGGCTTGTCCTTGGCGCGCACGAAAGCGAATCCTGCTGTGGTGTGGCGGCGCAGGAAGTGCTTCATGTGCACCGTCTCGCCGGCGCGCAGCAGGGTTCTGTCGAAGACGGTGGCGGCGATGCGGCTGTCCTCGAAGCGTCCGCCGGTGGGCAGGTTGAAGCGCCAGTTCTCGATACCGTCGTGCCACTCGGACAGCGTGAACGTAAAGTCCTCGCCGCTGCGGGCGCTGATGAAATAGCCGTCGTTTCCCTTGCAGTTCGAGGCCGGCAGCTCCTTGCGGATGCGTGCGACGCCCTGCGCATCGGTGGTCCCTTTCCACAGCAGGCGCGCGGCGCAATCGCGCACCTCGACCTGGGCGTTCGCCACCGGGAGGCCCTTGTCGAGCGTCGTCACCCACACCAGCGAGGACTGCGCGCCCAGCTTGACGTGGGCCGCCATGTTGGTCACCAGCGCGGCGCTCCTCACCCAGGCGGTGCGCCCTTTCGGATTCAGCGCGGCGCCCAGGCGCGGGCTCTCCAGCTCCACTACATAAAAGCCTGGCTCGCGCAGCGGAATGCCGATGACCTCGAAGGCGCGCCGCCCGCCCGGCTTGGGAAGGGTAAAGCGCTGCAGCTTCTCGCCCTTTGCCGCGGCGCCGGCGAACACGGACGACTCGAGCTGCTTGCCGGACGGCTGGCCCGGCGTCGGGCTACCCCAGGGTCCGGCCAGCCTGCGCATCCAGGCCAGGATGTCCTGCTCGCGGCCCGCCTTCAGTTGCAACGCCGCGCCGGCGGTCTGCATCGGGCCGGCCAGCTGCGCTGCCAGCTTGGGCTCGACATTGCGCACCGTGACCGGCAGCATGCGGTCGCCCTTCGCTTCGAGAATGCCGAAGCCCGCGGCGAACTTCACCAGCGGCGGCGCCTCCCCGGTGCGCACCGGCAGCGGAAAACGCACCTGGTTCACCAGCGGACGGCCGGCATCGTCCTTCAGGCCCTCGGGCAGATGCAGGGTGAGCTGCGCCTGGGCCGGAAAGGGTCCGGGCAGGCTAACGGAATCGACCACGCTGCCGCGCTCCGCATCCTTGCCCAGCAGGGCCGGATGACGCTTGCCGCCCGCTTCCTGCAGATAGATCGCCCGTGCGTCCGCCACGGCGATCGGTGCGCTGAAGTCCACCTGCATCGGCAAGAAGGGAATGCACTGGCTGCGCGCGTTGACCCGCTCGCAGCGCAACCTGGCGCTGAAGTCGGGCCGGGTCTGGAAAGCCAGCAGCTGGTCGGTGGTGGTGGCGATGCCGTTGGCGGCGGCGATCCCGGCGCCCCAGGCCAGCGCCACCTTGGTATTGGCCGGCAACGTGCGCTGGCATTGCAGCACCAGGAAGCGCTCCAGCTTGCCGGCCTTGTCGTCGGCCTTCAGGCGCGCCAGCGTGTAGGGCTTCGCGGCTTCCTCGGTATCCTCGCCGCGGAGGGTTCGCTGCACCATCCAGCGCCGGGAGAGCAGCGCCTGCTCGCGCGCCTCGCCGCCGACGATGCGCACGGCGATCTTTTCGGCGATGCCGTCGGCCTGGCACCATGCGTGCGCGGCGACGGATTGCGGCGTGGCCGGCGCCGACAGGGCCAGCACGAAGGCCTGGCGTTCGTCGATGGATTGACTGCCATCGGAAGGTTCGGCCTGCAGCACGGCCGGCCCGCCGGTGCTCAGGACGTAGTCGCGCTTGCCGGCCAGCGGCCGCCCGGCCAGGTCGTGGGCGTCGGCGCGCAGCTGGAAGCGGCAGCGTGCAGCGCCCGGCAAATCGCGCTCGAAGTCGTAGACCCAGGTGCGTTCGTCGACCCAGCGTCCCTTGCCGGGGACCGGGCAGTCGACGTCGATCGGCGCCGGCGCGCGCAGGTCGCCGAAGGGCACCATCGGGTTCGAGAAACGCGCCGTTGCCTGGCGCACCTTGCTGACCACGCCTTCCGGCGCAAACAGTTCGATGGCGGTGGGCGCAGACGGCGCACTTTGCACACCCTGCGCGGCGGCGCCGGCAGACCAGACTGACACGACCAGATACAGCACCCTGAGCAAGCTCTCGCCACGCATCGCAATCCTCCTGTCCGAAGCCAGCCGAGTCTTGCAAGATTGATTAGCACTGTCAATAACATTTACAACGAGACAGATTGTGCGCCGTCAAAACGGAGGCTTGCGATGCACGCCATGCATGAATGGTTATAAAATGCGTTCGTTATATTTCCCGAACGCATATGAGCCTCCCACTGATCCTGAACCTGGCTATCGCCCTCGCCGTGTGCGCCCTGCTCCTCGTTTTCCAGCAGCGCCATGTCTCCTTCACCAAGCGCGTCTTTACGGGCCTCGGCCTCGGTGTGCTGCTGGGCGCCGGCTTCCAGGCGGTCTATGGACTAGGCTCTCCGGTCATCGCCCAAACCAATGCCTGGCTCGACGTGATCGGTACCGGCTACGTCAAGCTGTTGCAGATGATCATCATCCCGCTGATCATGGTTTCGATCATCCAGGCCATCCTGAAACTGCGCGACGCTTCCTCGCTGGGCAAGATCAGCGCGTTGACGATCGGCACCCTGATGGTCACCACCGCGATCGCGGCTTCCATCGGCATCCTGATGGCCAAGCTGTACGGTTTGACGGCCGTCGGCCTGACTTCGAGCGCAGCCGAAGTGGCGCGCGGCGCCTACCTCGAAGGCAAGCTGTCCGCGGCCCAGCAGCTCTCGCTGCCGAACACCATCCTGTCCTTCATCCCGGAAAATCCCTTCCTCGACATGACGGGCGCGCGCAAGACCTCGACCATCGCCGTGGTGCTGTTCTCGATCTTCATCGGCATCTCCGCGACCGGCATCGCCGGCAAGCACCCGGACGTGTTCGAATCTTTCAGCAAGTTCGTGCACGTGGCCCACGTGATCGTGATGCGCATGGTGACTCTGGTGCTGCGCCTGACGCCGCTGGGCGTGTTCGCCCTGATCACCCAGGTGCTGGCCAGCTCGAGCCTGCAGGACATCCTCAAGCTGATCGGTTTCGTGACCGCCTCGTACAGCGCGCTGATCCTGATGTTCTGTGTGCATCTGCTGATTATTTCCGGCCTCGGCCTGAACCCGCTGCGCTACGTGAAGAAGATCTTCCCGGTGCTGGCCTTCGCCTTCACCTCGCGCACCTCGGCCGGCAGCATCCCGATGAGCGTGCAGACCCAGACCGCGCGCCTGGGTACGCCGGAAGGCATCGCCAACTTCGCCGCCTCCTTCGGCTCGATGATGGGCCAGAACGGCTGCGCCGGCATCTACCCGGCCATGCTGGCGGTGATGATCGCGCCGACCGTCGGCATCGATCCGTTCACGAGCAGCTTCCTGTTGCCGCTGATCGGCATCGTCACCATCGGTTCGGTGGGTGTGGCAGGGGTCGGCGGCGGCGCCACCTTCGCCGCGCTGATCGTGCTGTCGGCGATGAATCTGCCGGTGGCGCTGGCCGGCCTCCTGATCTCGATCGAGCCGCTGATCGACATGGGCCGCACCGCCCTCAACGTGAGCGGTTCCATCATGGCCGGCACCCTCGCCAGCCGCGTGCTCGGCCAGACCGACATGCGCGTCTTCAACAGCGACGCCGCCCTCAACCTCGACGGCGACGAGCAGGTCGCTTAAAGCCCTTCCCACGGGCCAGTCCCAGGGCCAGGCCGGCCGCCATCAGGGCGAAGGTCGGCGGCTCGGGGACGGCCGACACCAGGTCCAGGCGCACCGCCTGGCATACCCCTCCCCGGCAGGCTTGTGCGGCGATCTGCTGCAGGTCGTTGATGGCGGCCGCGTCCGTGATGGTCCAGCCCGAAGCCGGATCGATCAGCGTATTCAGGTCGATCATTTCGCCGTTCTCGTACAGGAAGCCATGGTCCAGTCCCGGGTTGAAACGGAAGCTGCCGACGACCTGGCTGAGGTTGTTGATGTCATTGGCCAGGCTGCTCCATGGCGGCGCCACGCCGCCGATCACGTTCATCTCCCCGTTCGCGTACAGGAAAGCCGTGGTCGGATACAGTTCGCCGGGGTCGCCCGGCAGCGAATTCACGCCGAGGAAGCCAACCACCTGGCCCTGGTCGTTGATCGAGGTCGCGCCGCTCCACGGCCCGCCCAGGTTGCCCAGGCCGGTCATCACGCCGTCGTGGTAGATGAAGGGATCCTCGGGGCGGTTGGGAGCACCGTTGAACACGTTGGCGGCGGCGCCGACGACGTCGCCGTGGCTGTTGACGGCAAAGGCGCGGCTGCCGTCGCCGTAGGACAGGGTGCCGATGTCGGTAAGCGTACCGCCCGCCGACAGGGTGAACCCGTGGTAATAGCTGTCCTCGGGGGTCGTCACGAACATCGAGCCGACGATGGTGCCGCCATTGTTGATGCCGTTGGCCTGCATGACGCTGCCGCCCGTGATCGCACTCATCGCGCCGCCGCTGTAGAGGAAGCCGTAGCTTGCGCCGTCGGCGGCCTCGGCATTGCCGACGATTTGCCCGCGATCGTTGATGGCATTGGCCCAGCTGCCGGCGCCGCCGAGGGTGCCGATGTCGGTCAGGCCGCCGTCGCCGTACACGTAAGCGCGATAGACGCCGCCGGTGTACGCCGCGCCGACCACCTGGCCCAGGTTGTTAATGTCGCGCGCCACGCCGTCGGCGCCGGCGATGGCGGTGACGGCATAGCGCGGGTCGGCTGCGGCCAGCAGGGGTGCGGCCAGGACCGCGGCGGCAAACAGGGATTGTAGATATCGGGTACGACGCATGAGGGCCTCCGGTATTGACGATGCCGCGAGCATAGAGCGTGCTCGACCCGTCCGGCATGCGCATCCTCAGTGATCGCGCGGATGCGCCGAAATTCCTTCCCGGATCTCTGCCACGTTTTCGGCCGGAATCGTGCGCGGAGGTCCCGACGAATCCGTCTATGATCGTGTCATGTCAAAATCACAAACAGGTTGGTGATGGACCAAAAGTGGCCTCAGGAAATCTGGCTGGTCAGGCACGGACAAAGTGCGGGCAATGTCGCGCGCGACGCCGCCGAAGCCGCAGCCGGACTGCGCGTGGACATTGCCGAGCGCGATGTCGACGTGCCGCTGTCCGAGCTCGGCATGCGCCAGTCGCAAGCCCTGGGCGCCTGGTTTGCCGGCCTGCCCGAGCACAACCAGCCGAATGTCGTGCTGTACTCGCCGTATGTGCGCGCTGTCCAGACCGCCGAGCTGCTGATGCAGCGCCTCGACCGCAACGAACTGCTCGCCGTGCATGCCGACGAGCGCCTGCGCGAAAAGGAATTCGGCATCCTCGACCGCCTGACCGTGCGCGGCATCGCCGACCAGTTTCCCGACCTGTACGAACAGCGCCGCCACGTCGGCAAGTTCTACTTCCGTCCGCCCGGCGGCGAGAGCTGGTGCGACGTCATCCTGCGCCTGCGCAGCGTGCTGGACACGCTGACCCGCGAATACTGCCGCGAGCGCGTGCTGATCGTCGGTCACCAGGTGATCGTCAACTGCTTCCGCTACCTGATCGAACGCATGGACGAAGCCACGATCCTCGAACAGGACCGCCAGGGCGACGTCCCCAACTGCTCGGTCACCTCGTATGCCTTCGACCCTTCGCTGGGCAAGCGCGGCAAGCTGGCGCCGCGCCTGATCAATTTCGTGGCGCCGCTCGAAGCGACCGGCACCCCCGTCACCTCCGGCAAGGATGTGCCGACGGCGGCCAAGGCCTGAGGCGCTCCCCACCATGACGCTGCAAACACACGCCCGACCGCGCGACCTCGACGCCAGCCTGCTGCGCAACTGGCCGCTGAACATTCCATCCGACGATGCCGACAAGGGAGAGCGTGGCCACGTGCTGATCCTCGGCGGCTCGCGCGAGATGCCGGGCGCCGTTATCCTGGCCGCCGTTGCCGCCCTGCGCGCCGGCGCCGGCAAGCTGACGGTCGCCACCGGCAAGAGCGTGGCCCAGCTGGTCGCGCTGGCGATTCCGGAATCGCGGGTGCTGGGCCTGGCTGAAAACGAAGCCGGCGGCTTCACGGTCGAAGCGGTGGCCGAACTCGACCCGCTGGCCGACCGCATCAACGCCATCCTGATCGGGCCCGGCATGCAGGACGAGGAAGCGACCGCGCGCCTGGTACATGCGCTGCTGCCGCGCCTGCACGGTACCGACACCAGCGTCATTCTCGACGCCAATGCGATGGGCGCGATCCTGCATCCGCCGGCCGGCGTCAACCCACCCTTCCGCTTCGACGTTCCAGTATTGGTGACGCCGCACGCGGGCGAAATGGCGCACCTGACCGGCATCGCGAAAGAAGAGATCCCGGACGGCGCCGACCGCATCGCCATCGAAGCGGCGCAGCGCTGGAACGCGGTGGTGGCGCTGAAGGGCGCGCGCACCGTGATCGTCACGCCCGAGGGCGAGCGCTGGCAGCACGAAGGCGGCAACGTCGGGCTGGCCACTTCCGGCTCGGGCGACGTACTGGCCGGCATCATCGGCGGCCTGGCGGCGCGCGGCGCGACGCTGCCCCAGGCCGCGGGCTGGGGCGTGGTGCTGCATGCGCAGGCCGGCGAACGCCTCGCGGCGCGCATGGGCAGACTCGGCTATCTGGCGCGGGAACTGACGGACGAAGTTCCCTCGCTGCTCGAACAGGCCGCCGGCGACAGCGCCGACGCGGCGACCAAACCATCCGGCAGTTTCGCCGGTGGACTGAGGGTTGAACGCTGATGGTTCGGCTCTTAAATCAAGAGGTGTGCAATTCGGGAACTGGGAAGAACCATGTCAGGTCTACCGGAGTCGAATTCGTATACCACAACGGGGCCGCGTATTGCGTCGGTTCCCTGATGGTTCCTTAAGGACTGCAAAGTCCTGTTGGAACTAACCTGGCGTCGTCGACCCTCCAGCGCCTCACCTGGAGACGGCGGCAAAAAAAGTAGACGTGAACGAGGAGTAAAACAAATGAAAGCTCTTAACAACGCATCGAAGATTCTGTTTGC
>Ga0209023_10000732_pt1 | contig 47399 bp, 33 predicted proteins | sample LakOneMetagenome_FD_187468 | JGI IMG/M metagenome (GOLD analysis project Ga0209023, IMG submission 187468) | Freshwater and sediment microbial communities from Lake Erie, Canada (SPAdes) (version 2) | ecosystem: Environmental > Aquatic > Freshwater > Lentic | place: Lake Erie, Canada... | reverse complement strand
TGTTTGCCCGCACCGGCACTGCCGAGATCGCATCGGACCCGATGCCGCCGAACATCTCGGACGGCTACATCATGCTCAAGCCTGAAGCGCAATGGCCAGCACCGAAGAAGAGCCGCGACGAGCTGATCGCGGCGATCCGGGAAGAGGCCGAGAAATACCCGGGCAATTCCTACGAGTTCTCGCAACCGATCCAGTTGCGGTTCAATGAACTGATCTCCGGCGTGCGCAGCGACGTTGCCGTCAAGGTCTTCGGCGACGACATGGACGTGCTTGCATCGACGGGCAAGGAAATCGCCGAGGTACTGCAGCGCATTCCCGGTGCGGCCGAAGTCAAGGTCGAGCAAACGGGCGGCCTGCCTATGCTGACCGTTAACATCGATCGCGAGAAGACTGCGCGCTATGGCCTGAACATCGGCGACGTGCAGGAAGCCTTGGCCATCGCAACCGGCGGTCGCGAAGCCGGCACCATGTTCGAGGGCGACCGCCGCTTCGACATCGTCGTTCGTTTGCCCGAAACGCTGCGAACCGATCTCGACGCGCTCAGGCAGTTGCCGATCTCCTTGCCCGCCAAGGACGGCGGCGCAACGACCTACATCCCCCTGGGCGAGGTTGCTTCGCTCGAATTCGCGCCTGGTCCGAACCAGATCAGCCGGGAAAACGGCAAGCGACGCATTGTCGTGAGCGCGAACGTGCGCGGGCGCGATATCGGCTCGTTCGTACCTGAGTCAGCCGCAGCAATCGCCAGGGATGTCAAGGTGCCGGCGGGCTACTGGACGAGCTGGGGCGGTACTTACCAGCAACTGCAGTCGGCCACGACCCGGCTCCAGCTGGTGGTACCGCTCGCCCTGTTCATCGTGTTCACGCTGCTGTTCATGATGTTCAACAACGTGAAGGACGGGCTGCTGGTCTTTACGGGTATCCCCTTCGCCCTGACGGGCGGCGTCATTGCCCTCGCCCTGCGTGGTATTCCAATGTCCATCTCGGCGGCGGTCGGCTTCATCGCCCTGTCGGGTGTCGCGGTGCTGAATGGCCTGGTGATGATTTCCTATATCCGCACCTTGCGCGAAGAAGGCATCGGACTGGACCGGGCCATCACGCACGGAGCCTTGACGCGGCTGCGGCCAGTGCTGATGACGGCCCTGGTGGCGTCCCTTGGCTTCGTGCCGATGGCGATCGCCACCGGCACCGGGGCCGAAGTGCAGCGGCCATTGGCCACCGTTGTGATTGGGGGCATTCTTTCCTCGACGGCGCTGACGCTGCTCGTCCTTCCCCTCCTTTACCGGCTTGCTCATCGCAAAGACAGCGATGAAGTACCAGCGGAGCCGGTGAAGGTCCTCGTGCATTGAGACTGCCGGGCCGCGAGAAATCCTTGCGGCCCGGCTGAGGAGGATGAAATGCGTGAAGACACCCCAGGTCGGAGGTCACCAGGCACACGCCGGCTTTTCGGGCTGGACCTTGCTGCGCACGGAACGGCGCTCCTGAGCTGCATGACTGGAGGAGTCGTTCTGGAAAGCGTCGTCCTCATGGGAGCTGCCTCGCATCACGCAGCAAGCCTCGGTTTCCGCCTGCTATTTGACAACAAGGATGCAGGGCAATCCCGAATCAGGTCGGGCGACGCACTGTGTTCACTTGTCCAGCTCTTCGTTTGGGCATGTTGCCTGCCACTGGCTATATGCGTTACCGCCATGGGCGCACACGGCATGTTTCACGCAGAGCCGCTCAATGCCCTGGCAATAGCAGGCTTCGCGATACCGGGAGCGCTGGCCGCTACGACTACCGCTGCGCTGGCTTTGCGGCCTGGCGGTCCTGGACGTAGAGGGCGCGCGGTCGATGCAATGCTGTCCGGAGCGCCGGCCGTGCTGGCGTTTTGTGTCGCGTTCAGCCCACTGGGCGTTGAGGCAGGAAAGCTGGACGCACTTGCCGGGCTGAGCATCGTACTGATGCTGTGCGCACGTACCGTGCTCCATCTTGGCCGGATTCTGGACTGATTCGCTGCTAGAGAGACAAAGCGTTGAACGCAATCGCAAGGAGACGAACAATGAAACTACAACAATAGCTGCCCGATCCGATACGTGGTCAGCTCATCGAAGTAGTTGGAATCAGCAGCCTGATTTTCTTTGGCCTGATGATGGTGTTTTTCGGTTGGCTCAAATACAAGGACCGCAACAATCCGGCAAACAAGAAGAAAAGGAAGGGCTCAGCACGCAGCGCGAAGAAAAAATAGCAATCCTCCGGCGTCCTTGGCGCCCGTCCGTATCGCGGGCGAGCGGCAGGAAGCGTGCCGAACTCTCCGCGAGGGTCTCGCTTCTCTAATTTGTCAGCACAACCGTAATTACTATATAAGGGGAAAACAATGGGTTCAGGACATTCACATGCAGCACAGCCGGGCCAGAACGAACGACCACTCTGGATTGCCCTCGGCCTTACGACCGCCTTCCTCATCGCTGAAATTATCGGCGGCATCCTTACCAACAGCCTGGCGCTAATCTCGGATGCAGCGCACATGTTTACCGACAGCGCGGCGCTGGCAATTTCACTGGCCGCAATCCGCATCGGCAAACGCCCGGCAGACAGCAACCGGACATTCGGGTACTACCGCTTCGAGATCCTGGCGGCCGCTTTCAACGCCATGCTGCTGTTCGCGGTGGCGATCTACATCCTTTACGAGGCTTACCAGCGACTGCACAATCCACCGGAAATTCAGTCGGGAACGATGCTGATGGTTGCCGCTTTCGGCCTGGTCGTGAACCTCGTTAGCATGCGCCTGCTCTCGAGCGGCAAGGACAGCAGCCTGAACGTCAAGGGCGCCTATCTGGAAGTCTGGAGCGACATGCTCGGTTCGATTGGCGTGATCATTGGTGCGCTCGTTATTCGCTACACCGGCTGGACCTGGGTCGATTCGGTGATTGCCGTTGCGATCGGGCTGTGGGTGCTGCCACGTACTTGGACGCTGCTCAAGGCAAGCATGAACGTGCTGCTCGAGGGGGTGCCAGAGGGACTGGGCATTGCCGACGTCAAGGATGCAATTGCGCGAGTGCCGGGCGTGGCCAGCGTTCACGACCTGCATGTATGGTCGATCACCAGCGGAAAAGCCAGCCTGACCGTGCACGTCGTTCAGGGTACTGCTGTCGCAGACCCGCAAGCTCTGCTGATGGCGATCCGCGAACTCGTGGCGCGCGAGTACGATATCCATCACAGCACCATCCAGATCGAAACGACGCCCTGTGAACAGGCGGCTGAAGAGCACAGCTTCGGGCCTACGCTGGCACACGAGCACGCCGACCACGACGAGCACGAAGGAGAAAAGCGATGATCGACCATATCAGGGCCAACCTCGTCGAGGCACGCGACGCGCTCGACCGCCTCATCAGCGATGATACCCAACTCGGCAATATTCAGGCCGGCGCCTCCCTGTTGATCGACGCATTGCGCAGCGGACGCCGCGTCATCTCGTGCGGAAACGGTGGCTCGATGTGCGATGCGATGCATTTGGCCGAAGAGCTGTCGGGGCGATTCCGCGAGGATCGCCCAGCGATGGCAGCCGTGGCCATCAGCGACCCGAGCTATATCAGCTGTGTGGCCAACGACTACGGCTACGACCAGGTGTTTGCCCGCTTCGTCCAGGGTAACGGCGGCGATGGCGACGTCCTGTTCGCAATCAGCACGAGCGGCAGCAGCCCATCAGTCGTGTTGGCTGCCCAGGCTGCCCGTGCGCGCGGAATGAAGGTGATCGGCCTGACTGGGCGGTCAGGGTCGCAGCTCGAACAGAATGCCGACGTATGCATCTGTACAAGTGCGGGCCGATACGCGGACCGGGTGCAGGAGCTGCATATCAAGGTCATCCATATCCTGATCGAGTTGGTCGAGCGCGCTTTGCAGCCGGCGAACTACCCAGTCAACAAGTAAGCCGCCGACAAGGTCCCAGAATAGGCGTCTGGAAGCGGACGCGCCTGCTTACGTCCCGCCGCGTGCTCCACTGAACTTGAGCAGCCGCAGTCCATTGAAGACCACCAGCAGGCTCGCGCCCATGTCCGCAAACACTGCCATCCACAGGGTGGCCGATCCCGCAATCGCCAGTCCCAGGAACACCGCCTTGATTGAAAGGGCGGTAACGATGTTTTGCTTCAAGATGGCACTGGCCTGCCTGCTCAATCGGATGAACTGAGGGATCTTGCGCAGGTCGTCATCCATGAGCGCGACGTCGGCTGTTTCAATCGCCGTATCCGTGCCGGCCGCCCCCATGGCGAAGCCGATATTCGCCTTGGCCAACGCCGGCGCGTCGTTGATCCCGTCGCCTACCATCCCGCTCGTAAGCAACCTTAAGTACATTGCTCGGTCGCAGTCAGAGCTCAAAGTTGGAACAGTTAGCGGTACTTACGGACAACATCTAGTCCTGAGTGCCTTGTTCGGTCCGGTATCGAACAGCATGGTCAAGGAAGCAAATATCCCTCGCCCATGCTCGAAGCGCTGACTCGGCTTGGAGGCAAGGACTGGACGACCCGTGCACGTGCTCGATGTGGCCCTTCGACCCTGCCGGTTCAGACGCCGCTCGCGAAGCCCTGGTCTGCGCACGAAATCCCGGCATACAATCCAGGCTGTCGCTTGGCTTCGGGTAGGATCAGGGTCGTCTGCGTTGAGCGCAATTCCGACAGTGGCCACAAGCGGCTGTATTAACTAACATTCGTCATGCCCCCTTCAAATTCCGTCATCCCGTCGCCAGCCGTGGTCGCTCCTCTCGAGATCATCACCATTCCCGGGCAGCTCGACGGCTCCCAGGGGACCAACCGCGCACGCGCCGGCACATCCCAGATACGAGCAAATAATGACATCGACGCGATCAAGGCCTGGCTGGCCCGTTTTCTGGAAAAGCGGACCACCTTCGACAACTATCGCAAGGAGGCCGAGCGCCTGCTGCTTTGGTGCACGCTCCAACTGGGCAAACCACTTTCTTCACTGACCCACGAGGATTGGCTCGAGTACCAGCTGTTTCTGCGGAACCCGACGCCCGCGACTCGCTGGATCGCCGCAGAAGGTCGAAAATTCCCGCGGACAGATCCGGGGTGGCGGCCGTTTGCCGGGCCGCTGTCGGCGTCGAGCCAGCGTCAGGCGGCGGTTATCCTGAATACCCTCTTTTCGTGGCTCGTCAACGCAGGCTATCTAGCCGGTAATCCTCTTGCTCTGTCGCGTGAGCGCCGACGGCGATCTGCGCCAAGAATTTCTCGCTATCTCGACGACGAGCTGTGGAATGAAGTAAAAATGACCGTAGACACGCTGCCGCGGGAGACGCCGCGTGAGCGCGAACACTATTTGCGGCTACGCTGGCTGGTCTCGCTCTGTTACGTCTGTGGGTTGCGTATCTCTGAAATCACCAGCAACAGCATGGGAGGCTTTTTCCGGCGCCGCGACCGCGACGGCGAAGAGCGCTGGTGGCTGGAAGTGCTCGGCAAAGGCGACAAATTGCGCATCGTGCCGGCGACCGACGAGCTAATGGTCGAGTTGGCCCGTTACCGACGTGAGTTGGGCCTTCAGCCGTACCCCGTTCCTGGAGAAGCGACGCCACTACTCCTACCGATAGGCGGAAACCCTCGACCGATGTCGCGCGGTGGCGTACATGAGATCTTCAAGGCGCTGTTCGCCAAAACCGCGGATCGACTCCGTCAGCGAGGTCCTGAACACGCACCTGCCGCCGCCCGCGTAACCCAGGCGTCAGCGCACTGGCTGCGCCATACCGCGGGGTCGCATATGGCGAACAACGATGTCGACCTCCGCCACGTTCGCGATAACCTGGGCCACGAGTCGATTAGCACAACGAACACTTACCTGCATTCGTCCGACGACGCCCGCCATGCTGAAACGGAAGAAAAACACCGGATCGGCTGGTAGCCGTATATTGTCGTGATACCGTTGCCGGGTGCGCGGGACCTCGTAACGATCATGGGCTACCGGCTAAGTCCTGCTCCGCCATGTCCTGGGTGAGCTGGATCAGTCGCGCCGGCGTCACCTGCAAGGCGGCAGCGAGCTTGAAAAGCACACGCACCGTCGGCTGTCGCTCGCCGCGCTCCATCAGGCTGACGAATGTTCGGTCAACCTCTGCAGCGTGACCCAGCTGTTCTTGGGTCAGGCCCGCTTTCTTCCGCACTACACGCAAAACTTTTCCAAACGCCAGCCCTGGATCCAATGATTTCTCCCGTTACGTAGGAGAAATCATGTCCTTGTTGTATCATTTCGTCTTCGGACTATAGTCATCATTTTGCGTGTTGCGCGGGCCTGCAATTCGAGTAGCTTCGCTACTGCCTGATGGCCGGCGCACACCTTCCTTGCTCCATTCTTTAACGATGTCAACCAGCATTCCTTTCCTCTGTTTCCTCACCGATGATCCTCTTCATCAAACCTTGTGCCTCAGGTACTGGGCTGTTACTGAGGGCGCATGGACTGAGAAATTCGACGCGATCCTGCATGAATCGGGAATCAGCCAACCCAAAATGCTTGAGATTCTGAAGTCGAGTTGCCGCGCCTACTTACGTCATTTCCCCTGTGCCGGATGCGGTGTTCCGCTGGAGGTACGGAATAGAAGCCAGTATTCGCCATCTAGTCGCAGGCCTATCGGCTCCGCTTACTACCGGGGCGTGAACCGGTGCGGATCCTGTGCGGCGGCTGCGCTCGCTACGGACAGGAGGGCCAATGAAATCGTCTTGGCGCAGCACACTGCTCGGATAACGCAGGCTCTGTCGCGTGTCCAGACAGACGCCTCCCCTATTGAGTACTCAGAACTGAGTTATGTGCAGTCGTTTTTCCTGTACAGTGCGCTGGTCGCTGCCAATGCCGGATGGGAGGGTAACCGGCTAGCCTCAATGGACTCGCAGCCAGGAGAACTGGGGCCGACACCGGACCTGTCGCAGCGTGTCTATAAGACGCTATACGAAGACAGGATCATTTCTCCCGACCCTGCCTCCGACCCTCGGGTATTCACGATCCGCGATGAGGACGGAGCCATCAACTTTTCTTTCGAAAGTGTCGGTTGGGTACTGGCTCCCGATGCATCCGGGCGCTCCATGAAGGAGGTCTTTTCCCTACTGCTTACGCGCCTCGACGACCCCGAGCCGGACGCCGTTGAACAGCTCTGGTTCATGGTCGCCGAGAGCGAGTGCCGCCGGTACTTCCTCAAACAGTGTGAACGGTACCGTTTCTTCCAGCCCGATATCTATTCTCCAAAAGTCGCGGCCGTCGTTCACGACTTCCTGACGCACTACTCCATCGGGCAAGTGTGGAACGTGATTTTTTATGTGTTGAAGGATATGGCAGCTCTTGCGCAAGAAAAGACTTACGCGCGCCAGCATGTCTACAATATGATTCCTGGAAACCTGCGGCGCTACTTTGATTACCGTTTAGGCAACAACAAGGCAATACGGCCATGGCAGCGGCCTGCGCCGCTTACGGAATCGTGGATGAGCAGCATCCTCTTCGATAAGGTGCTTGGGGATGGAAACACGTCGTTCGAGATGCTGACTGGCCAGTCGGTGGGGCCTCATGTGGAGTTTGCCCATCGGTTGAATGATAGATGAGCTGCCGACCGTGGGTCAGGTTTGGCTTTCGAAAAACACCTTGCCGCGGAGCTGTCGGTCTCAGTAAGTCCCAGGGAATTGGACCCGGCGGACACATCATCCGGACGACGCACCAAGGATGATCGCGGCTGCCTCCTATCTCGAATAGCAGACGCGGTTGCGTGTACCGTACAGCGGAAAACGTAGTTCCTTGTGACTGCCTATCGCACAATAGTCGCCAGCTGAGCCAAGTGGGTTTTTCGATGTTGCCGCCCTCCTGGCAAACCATAGGCCGCAGCCGGGTGCGGCATTGGGCAGCGAAGGTAAACGACGGTCGGGTCTCCCTGCACATCCGAGCCGGTCACGGCCCAGTATGTGTCGTAGCGCACCGGACGGAATGCGCCTTTCCAGTGAATGGTGCCTTTGGCATCGTTTTCCATTGCATCGGCAAGCCGCTCACGGAAGCTTTCCACGCAGGCGTTTGCGAAAATGTGATCGATCACCCAATGCTGCGTCGGACGAGACCAATGACTCGGGCATGGTGAGGGTCGAGACGAAACCCATCCAAGCACCCCGTAAAACGCACGCCGGGGCGCCCCGAACAGGTAACGCGGTGTCCCGCATCCCTCCCACGACATCCGCCATCTGATGTACGCCTCGGCGACCGGGCAAAAGCTCGCAGTGGTCTCCTCGTCCGTCCGCCACCACAGGTGGCGCGCCGCAGCGATCACGCAACGCCTGTGTCGCCGAATGACATGCTTCCACAGATGGCGGCGGACCGCCTGGTACACCGTGGTAACCGACCGCATCTCAGCTTCTCCGCGCGGCTCCCCGACGGTCTCGCTGTTACTCATGCGTTCGATCTGATTCCCCCAGGACGGGTATTGTAGAGCCGGATCTTCATCGTCCGGGTGCGCCGCCGCCGGCATTCCTCGCTCCGCTCGTTCCAACGCTTCCATCGCTAGTGTGGCCTGAGCCTTCACTTTGGCAAAGCGCAGATGATCGATTACTTGCGATACAAACCCGATATAGCGCGACATCCGGCCGTCCGCGCTGGGCCTCGAGAAGATCAGTTCGCCCTGTCCGTATTGCTGCACCCGGCGTTCCATCTCCATCTTGGCAAGCACGGTTTCCTCTTCAAGCCGAAGAAATGCCACGGTCTCCCCAAGCGCGATGCGCTCACGCGGGCGTGGCACCAGGACGCTCGCGCGTGCGTCGCGCAGGCCGGGTGCCATATCCGCCTTGCAATGGGGGCAACAGAACGGCATGGCCAGAAGATCCTGGCGCAGCCGATACGGTATGGACTGCCCGCACCAGCGACAGAATGTCCGCAAAGCCATCTGATGAATAGGACAAGCGGAAACAAGGGTCATCTGGAAGATGGGCGTATGAAATCCGCGGGCCATGCATGCTTCGCACCAGCGCAAGTGTTCGCTCGATTTGGTGCCGCTTTTAGGCAGCAGCTCAAAAAGGAATGTGGCACGCACTTCTCTCGGCGGAATTCGAAAGGCCTCCGCCATTATTTCGATATCAAAAAGTCTTGCGTCGCGCAGATCCACGTTCGGGTTCGCACAGGTTTCGCTCTTGATCCCACACTTCCTGCTAATGAACGCTTTGGCGATCTCTTTTCCGGAAACCGCGTTTAACATACCGAATTTGAGAACCAGTGCATACGCAGAGCACATGCCGCTATACCAGTCATTGCGCCAACACCAGCTGGTTTCTGGTGGCCGCACGGTGTCGAGAATGATTCGGACCGTCATTCGACCTCCACCAGATCCGCCGACGTGCTCCCATGATGCAACTCCTCTTGAGCCAAGACATAGCTTGCCTCAAGTACCGCCTCGTCCCAAATCTCGGAAGTAAATTCGAAGGTCGGCCCATCCAATCCCATTTTTTCGGAGAATGCTATTTCAACCGCGTACGCGAAGTACTGCATCGGCACCTCCATCTCGAAGTTGAATCCCGCAAGACGGTGCGCCCTGTTAAAGGCAGCCCAAAGCTGCCCCGCCTGGTCTACAAGCCGTAGGCCGGCCGACCATGCCTCCGGAAAGAAAAAGCGTGTATATGTCCAGCCACTACCCAGCGGATATTCTGCCTCGTCGTACGCCTGGAGGCACGTGGCAAAATCGTCTGGTGAGCGCAACCCGTCAAAGCGCATTTCCGTGATCATGAATCGCAGGACGATCTGCGTGTGGCCGCTCTGGCGGAGTGCGCTTTTGACGTTGAGCAGTTGCGGTTGGCCGACTGACAGGGTCAGCATCCTGATTCCTTTGCGCTCGAGGCTATCGTGCACATCACGTAACCATTCATATTCGATGACATCGAGCCGCTGCGCCTCGTCGGCAAAGAAGACGACCCAGTTATAACCAGAGCCGTCTACCATCTCGCAAATTTTCTCTATCAAGCGCACGCGTTTTCTGGGATTCGTTCCGCCCAGGTGCTTATGCCCTGCGCCAATGAGCAAGTTAGTGAAAAACGCGTCCTCAGAGGGTGTCTTTTTCTTCTCGCAGCCAAAACTGATAAAGACAGACTTGGGAAAATCCACCCGCAACGTGCTGATCACGTACCGGATACTGTAGGTCTTACCAAAACGAGGAAATCCGTAAATGATCGCACCGGGAGTGCGGAGGCGGATCAGTTTTTTCACCCGTTCGACGAGCGCGTCGATCGTTGGGGTAGGCACAATGTACGTCTTCAGCGTCATCGGGTGTTCGTCGACGCTTACGGGGCGGATGTCGTTTTTCACCCAACGCTCCTAAAAGGTAACAATGCGGCGAATTTTTAGCACGCGGGGTTGCGCCGTGGGCACCTCGTCCGGGGGCGCTGGCTCTGGTACTGGAACGAGGGGCGCCTCTGTCGCCGGTGTAGCGGTGGGCGAATCCTCAGTCGCTGCGGGAGCGAGAGGTGCAGTCGAGCCTTCCCCTTCGGGGCTGTCCGGACCTTCAGGGTGCTCGGCTGGATTCGGCTCTGCAGCCGGCATCACCTGTCTGCCGTTGACGTGTGCCTGCGCTAGTGCATTTGCAGCTCGCTTGCTCGTGCGCGCTTCGCTCCACCTCTTTCTCTCCCAAGCTTCGATGGGGTCCATGCCATCCTTTACTACGAGCTTGCCTTCCTCGATCTCGCGGAAAATTTGCTGCCGGAGGCGTAAGGAATGCGGCGTCGCATTCCAGGGCCGGGCAGCGGTCAGAATGCCCAGCTCGGTTCCATCTTCGAAAAACGCCTTGACGGTACGAATGTCGCGCACATCATAATAAATCCGGATTTTTTTATTGATGAGCCCAGCATTTCCGGCTAACTCCTTGCTGGTATATCGGACATTGGAGAAATTAATGTGCGGGCGTACCCCCGTCTTTAAGGAACCCTTCACCGGCACCACCCGCGCTTCCTGAAGCAGGCAAAGGCTGGACCGGAGAAAGCGCGGCAGGCTGCGGAGATAACACGGCTTGCGGCGCAACCAGTGGCGCATTGCTGCTAACGGTGTCACACCCAGGAGTCCGCCGTGACCACTGCCGTTATAGTTAGCAATCACCACTTCAATAAGCTGTTCCAGCTCCTCGTACTCAATCAGTAACGAGATATCGCCCCCCGGGTCGCCCAATGCTTTTTCGATGGATTCAGGATCATTTCCCAAGGTTCCTGGAAAACGGTGCGCAAAATGGCGGGAAAGGAGCTGGAAGAAGCGCTCAATGAACGGTCGCGCATCTGGCTCGCCTGCCGGCCCGTTCTCGGTCCAGCAGCCGACAATCTGGGTCAGGCGCTCAAGGGTTGCAGCTGCCAAGTGCGACTTGGCTCCATCGAAGCGAAACCAATCCCAGCACGCGTAAGCGGTCACGGGAAATACGGCCGAAGGAAAGCCTCCCCCTTCGTCGATTTCGAGGTCAGGAATTGTGTACTTCCGAGGGACAAAAGGAGTAAGCGCCGACTGCAATGCGGCAGCGACGTCGTCCTTGTTATACTCCTTGCCGAACGCAAGGGAGTAGCCAAGCACGGCGCGGGATTGTACGTCGAGCAGGACAAGGATCCAGATACGGTGAAGCTCGAGAGTTCGCTCGAAGCCAAGTGGGTCCTTGAGCCTAATGGTAAGACGCAGATCCAGCTTATGACCGTCGAATTCGATTACTTGGAACGGCCGGGTGGCTGCCGGTGCCTGTTCCTCATCCCCTGGTGCTGCACCGGTGCGCTGCCCTCCAGCGTCGGTTGCGGCGTTTGGATACTTTTTTGCGCTCATTTTTCTCAGGTAGGTCTGCATAGTGCGAAACCCCTGCCGCTGCTCAGTAAATGGATACTCGTTGGACTTGATCTTCTCGGCCCGGCACGCTCTGATAAATTCGTCGTGGATCGCGCGTAGCGGCTTCCGGACTTGCCGTGCCCTCTTCTGCCCCTTGATCGGCCGAACTCGTTCGACGGCGCGCTTGAGCAAGAGTTTTTCGATCGGAGGATGTTCGCGGAGGAGCTGTGCGAAGGCGCCTGCGCATCCGCTGTATCCTTCCCGTTCCCCGTCGACTCGTTGCTGACGTTCATAATCCGCGAGCCGTTCGTATGGAATCACGGCTCGAAAACCATAAATTCTCCCGTCCGCGTGCTTTTGCCAGCACTTCTCGATCAACCGGTACAGGGTGGACCGCGAGACCCCCGTGTTCTTCAAAATAGCGTTGACCGGTACGTGTTTCTCTTCGATAAAGTCCTTTATCGCATCGCAGCGCGCTCTGAAAGGAGCCCGATCCTCTTCGCGCAACGCGGATGGGTCGACACTTGGCCAGGTCTGCAGGTCCGCAAGAAAATCCGGGATCGACGCCCGATCGAAGCGCAACTTGCCGTACGAAAGATTTTTCATGCAGGCGTGAACGTCATTGACGAATTGAGAGGAGAATGCTCAAGCTGCGGACAAAGCGCCAGGCCTCGGTGTAGCAGAGAAAAGAGCGCAACGCGGGCGAGCACTGGGTCCTGATCGTCAAAGTCTTGCTCGAGCTGCTCAAGAGCGAGGCCATCTTCTATCGCTTTATGGACCTCTTCAGAAAGCGCCCGAGGAACGTAACGGGCGAACGCGGAAAGATCCCGGATAATCAAGCCCCAATTCTCCAGTAGTACGAGGCGGCGCACATCGTCCGCAGGATCGACGAGTACGACCGGCGTGCGACTCGCGTCGAGCCATGATTGCACCTTCTTCGGCAGAGATATTTTGCCCTCTTCCGGCAGCTCGGATTGTCTCAGCAGAATGACAAAACATTCGCTATCTTTCCTTCGAACCCAGAAATCGACAATACGACTCGTTTCCGGTATTACTAGCGGCCTCTCGCAGTAGGTCTCGACGCTTGGGTCTGCTTCGAGACTTGTCCACGCAAGCAAAGCGGGCCGGCCAAAAATCGTAAGTTCACGGCTAACCTTCGGACCGAACACGTCATAACGATGGGCTTTCGAATTACGGGCGTTACTCGCTGGACGTACAAAGCGCGGGTTAGGTGCCATGACCATCCTTTCGCTGACGACCCGGATCCCGCGAGCAGACCGGCAGCACAAGCCCCCCGACGCCTCCGTCAAACTCCGTTGTCCGCTGTGCCAAGAGAAGTGCAGACCGAAGCACGCCAGCGGCCCCTGCCTGTGGCGGCGCCAGCCTGTTTTCATTCGCCAACGTCGCGATGCCTGTACCGATCATGTTGCACCTCGTTCTAGTTAACTTTTAAATATCTTAATAGAAATCTGTCAACAGGTCGACAATGCGTCGAAGTTCGAAGTAAAATTGGGACACTTCGGAGGAATTTATCCAAATATTCAGTGGTTTAGCTTGCCGCGATAGTCTCTAGACTGGTTTTCTCGTGCGGAAGTTCGGCAGCAGTGTGCACTCATTGGCGAGTTTCAAAATTACTTCATTCGAGTATGAAGTAATTTTGAAACAGGCGAAAAAAAAGCACTGACGAATCAATGCTTTGCGTGTTCATGGGGTGACCACTTTTACTTCACTGGACGTCCCTCCCTCAGTAAATCGCCATGGACCGAGCGAATATATCGCGGGATTTTTCCTGGACGGTTTCGTTATACTTGGCCTTTTATTTGCAGGAGAACCGCATGCGTTCATCAGGGCTCTGGCAAAGGCTCGCACTGTTGTGCGCACTCGCCGCGGCGCCTTCCGTGGCCCTGTCTCAGCCACCGGCTAGCGCATCTGCTGTCGCGGCCGTGAAACAACAACCCGGCAAACAGGCGGCTGGCCAGGTACAAGAACCAGTCGCGCTTTCCGAATACGCAGGAATCTATAAATTTCCCAAATCGCCAGCCATGACGGTCGTCGCGCACGATGGCAAGTTGTATGAGCGGATGCACGACGATGGGTATTCAAGAATCGAGCAAGTCGGACCGGACGAGTTCATGGTTCCCGAGTGGCGCGTGTACTTCACGTTCAGGCGATCCGCTGGAACGATCAGCTCGGTCGTCGTGAACCACGATGACGATTTCATCGGAAAGAAGACCGATCAACCGATCCCCGTCCATGCATTCCTGGGCGCGGCAGACGAAAAGCGCTACGCCGGCACCTATACGCTTGCGGCGAATGACGATGGCGCGGATATTCCCATGGAATTGAAAGCGCTGTCCGGCATCAGAATATCGGTGAAGAACGGTTCACTCGTCGTGCAAAGGCCGCACCAGCCGGATCGACAGAGACGAGCCCGCGCAATCTACGATCGGCCCGACTGCTTTGCATACGACGCTACGGCGCTGTGCTTTGAGCATGGGCAAAGCGGGCGGATCAGTGGAATCCGGGCATCGTTGAGCACAGGTTATCCCGAGATTCGCCATGAACGATCCCATTTCCTGCGCCGCGAGGCTTATACTGAAGGTCCGTAAGCAAGAATCGTCAAGTGGGGCGCCTCTTCCGTAAGGATGTGCTTCTCCACTCTTTAACTCGACAATATATTTGCTAATGTCGAGTTGGGAATATGGTGGCGAATCCGGTTTCAAGCACGAAAGTTCAATCAATTCCTGCCCTCATCTTGGGCTTACCCTGCATTGCGTGAGACGCCATGAACGGCCCCATGAGGTTGGCAATGCCACCGCCTCACTCATGCGGACGCGCAGCGCCAAAGCGCGTATCGGCCGCGCCCGGCTGCGTCGGCGTAAAGAACATCTCCTGCGCGAAAGCCGCATAGGAACCAGGATTGTCGATCGCCTGGGCGGTCGTCAGGTCGCGGTACGCGATCCCGCTCACGGCCACGCCCGGAATGGGATCGCTGACGCCCCACTCCCTGCCTGCGACGGTCTCTCCCGACCATTCCGGCACGTCGACGAGCACCGGGTTGCTGACGATGAAGTGCACCGCTTCGTGGACCATGATCGCCGCCCTGCCGTTCGGGCCCGCCCCGTTCGAGAAGGCATCGCCGATCTCGGTGAAGCGCCCTGCACTCGTGCGCGCGGCCACGTCCATCCCGCTGCGCCAGCGAAAATCGTTCGGCAGTGCGGCGATACGGTTGCGCACCTGCTGCATGTGGTCGACGATAGCAGCGCGCGCCGCAGGATCCGGCGCAGGGTGCATGAAGTGACGCCCGAGCGCGGCCGATACGGCCGGTGCGGATGGAACGGCCAGCGCCGCCAGCGCGGCGTCGCACCACTGCAAGGCCGTGTCGATCGCGGGGCCGACGTCGAGCAAGGGCAGCAAGCCCACCCAGAGTGCCGTCACTTGCCGGGCCTGGTCTTCGTGGCCCGAGTAGGCCTCGTCGTCGAAATCGTAGCGCGCGTATGCGGGGGCGACCACGCGAAAACGCTCGTCGTCCGGCCCCGGGATCGCGCCATCCCGATTGACCTCGCCCGCCTGAACGGGGGCGGAAAACCGAGTCCGGCCAGGCGTTGCGACTGGCCGTCCGTAACGACCGCGTTGGCCACGAAGTCATAGCGCACGCCCCAGGCACCGGCAAACACCAGTCCCGCCGGGGCATCGTCACCCGGGTCGGGCAGCGATCCATCGATACGCACACTGGAAACCATCTTGTCCTCCCTGGCGGGCCGGCACGGATCGCCGCCCTGCCCGCCTGGCACGCGTTTCAACCCAACCACTTCAGGCCCGGGTCGGGGTTCGGGCTGGCCGGCACCACGCTGCAAATCAGGGCCAGCACGAAAATGTCGTCGGGCGAGGTTTCCAGCACCGTCTTGCCGGGCTGGGGCGGCGGCACGCGCGGCGGGATGATCGGCGGCGATTGCGGCGTCTTGCGCAGCACCAGGCGCTTGTTCAGGATCGCGTTCGTGGCGAAGCGCTGGCGTGCGCTGCCCGGCCCTGGCGGCCCGTTCGTCACCTGGATGTCGGCGCGCACCGAGCCGGCGGACGAACGCAGGCGGGCCGCCAGCGCGCCGCCGCCCAGGCTCCCGGCGACCATGCGCACGCTGGCCGGGCTCAGCGCCTCCGTCTGCGCGGAGACGACCTGCAGCCGCTGCCGGTTCAGGGTCAGGAAGCCCATATCCAGCTTGTCGCCCAGGGCGCCCAGCCTGGCCGCCACGTCGCCGGTCTCGCCCTGCACGGTGGCGCGGATGCGCCGGAAGAACACGACGCCGCTGGCATACAGCGGGCACTCGCCGGCGTAGGGTTCGGCGCCGGAACTGAGCGCGATCGGCGTGGCGGCGCGCGGTCGCCAAAAGCGCGCCGGGAACACGCCGGCATCGAACCAGGGCCGGTGCAGCTTGGCCGAGGTGTACTCGAAGTCGAGTTCGTCGACGTTCAATGCGGCGCCGCCGCTGCCCAGGCGCGCCTTGAGCTGCTCCGGCGCGCTGGCCTGCAGGGCCTGGACCTCGCTGCTGTTCAGGCGCATCAGCTGCCAGCCGCTGTCGCAGGCGTTCGCCGGACTGATGTAGGTGGGCCAGAACGGCGCGCCGGCCAGGCCGGTCACGGTGCCGATGCCGCTGCGCGAGCGCATGTCCCATTCGCCCCAGGTGGTCGACGGTGTCTTCTGGTTCAGCATCGAGATCTTCGCCAGCGCGTCGTCGACCTCGGCCCGGTGCCCCTCGAGGTCCCAGGCAGTGGCGGCGCGGTCGCGCACGGCGCGCAGGTCCGGCTCGGCCGCCTCCCAGGCCTGGCGCGCCGCCGGGTCGCCGAGTTCGCCGCTGGCTTTGGCCGCATTGTATTGTTGCGAAGCCAGCAGCCAGGCATCGCGGCATTCCTTGTAGGCGGCGTAGGTGGGCGTGTCGACCAGGGTGCCGTCCGGCGCGCTTTGCAGCAGCAGTGCGCGCGCCGCCTGCAACTGCTCCAGGTCCTGCTGGTTCTCGGGCAGCGCCGCCACCTCGGCGCCTTCGAGCACGCGGCGGTAGACCTGCGGCAGGGCCGGCCGGTCGCCCAGGGTTTGCCAGATCCGGCCGTCGGGAATCGCGTTGGCGAACGCGGAAAAGTCGAACAGCCCGGCCAGGGCCTGGCGCGCACTCTCGGCGGTCGGCGCGTCCGGAAAGAAGTTCAGCTGGCTGGCCGTGTAACTGCTCGACGCAACCGGGAACGACAGCACCACCCCCGGCTGCCCGAATACCAGCTCGGCCTTGGCCATCAGGGCCAGGGCGATGCGCGCATCCAGCGTGCCCATGGCAGACCTCAGCCGAATTGTTCCGGCGGGATGTCGGGCAGCGGATTCGGCGCCTTCGGAATCAGGTGGTTCACGAAGGCGATGATCTGCATGCCGGGCACCTTGATCTTGGCGCCGGAGCGGTCCATCTCGTAGTTCTTGTTTCCGCCGGCATAGGAATAGCTGCCGTTGATCGAGAACGGTCCCCAGCCCACCGAGCCGCCGGCGCTGAACTGCGAGGAATAGCTGGAGAAGGCATTCGCGAATTCGTCGGATTCGATCACCAGGTTGCGCACGAAGATGGCCTGGGTCGGGTAGCCGATGAAGATGCCGCGCGGGACCGGCTCGCCGTTCGAGGGCAGTTCGTCGAAGGTCCAGCCATGCCCTTTTTCGAGGGTCCAGCTGCGGTTCATGAAGAATTCGGGATAGAACCAGGGCCGCGCCACCACCGCCTGCACCAGTTCGAAGCTGAGCTTGAAGTTCGAGACCTGCAGGCTTTCGTTCGAGGACTGGAGCGACCTGCCGGCCGAGCCGCCGGCGCGCCAGAAGCCGAGGCTGATCCCTCCCCCGCCGCTCCAGGAGCTGGTGCGCCAGTCGGAATTCTGGTTCACCTGCTCGTGGTAGAAGGAATAGCCGGTCCAGCCGGCCGCCCTGGCGAAGCCGCCGGGGATGATGGTGGTGTAGCGGAACGGCGAGTTGCTGTCGATGTCGGTGATGACGGCGCGGTCGTAGAGTTCCTGCAGGCGCGCCTTCCACAGGCTCATCGAGCGCTGGGTCACCTGGGCGATGTAGGCGTTGATCTGGTCGACTTCGTTGCGGTAGCCCTGGGTGGTCCAGCGGTCGATCGCCGACTTCACTTTCAGGAAGTAGTTTTCGCCGTTCAGCATGAAGTCCGAGACGGCGGCCGCGCCCGACGGGCCGACCGCGGTCTGCGCCTGCACCCGCTTGCTCTGGTAGTCGGTCGAGGCGTCGAGATAGTTCGCCTGGGCGTCGACATAGGCCGTCATCACCGGGCCCGGTACGGTGAGTTCGGTTTCCTCGTCGGTGACGAGGTTCTTGGTGACCTTGGTCTCGTACAGCAGCTTGCGGAATTTCTCCAGCTTGGTCTTTTCGGCTTCGGTGACGTCGTTCTGCACGACTTTCGAGCCGCGCAGGATTTCGCCGTACATGTGGCTCATGCGCGCTTCCGAGGTGCGGTAGATGGTCTGCTGCTGGTCGCCGCCGTACACGCCCGAGACGTCGGGCACGAAATCGACGGCGGTGGCGAAGTTGAAGGCCTGCTTCTGCATCTTGCGCAGGTGGTCGGCGTCGACGATGCTGCCCAGGCCTTCGGCCGCGAACTCGAAGTCCTCGGGCATGAAGGGAATGCCCGGCTGGCACCAGGAAATCTTGTTGTTCAGCGGGGCCGGCACGCGGGCGTCGCCGCCGGTCAGGATCTGGTTCAGGGTACCCAGCAGGCTCTTGCCGAGCTCTTCCACGGTTGGCATGATTTCCTCCCTCAAGACAATGTCGCACCACGAAAAGCCGGTATGGCCTGGTCGTCAACGTCTTGTGCTCAGACACACCCGCGGAATTCTTTGTTCGCCACCCGCTGCGGATTCAGGAAAATCCTAGCGTTGTCGGGAATCTCGTAGAGCCAAGCGGGGCGGCCGGAGGGAACATCCTGCCCTGTCAGGCGATCCTGCGCACCGATTCGCGCACCATCAGCCCCAGCTGCGGCACCTCCAGGTCGACCTGCTTCTGCCCCAGCATGCCCAGCATCATGCGTCCGATGCCCTTCCCCACCTCGTACAGCGGCTGGCGTACGGTGGTCAGGGGCGGCGTCGTGTACATCGAGCTGTGCAAATCGTCGAAGCCGACGATCGAGATGTCGTCCGGCACACGGATGCTGCGCCGGTACAGGGCCAGCCGCGCGCCGTAGGCGCTCAGGTCGTTGCTGGCGAAGATGGCGGTGAAGCGCTGCTTTTCGGCCAGCAGCTGGTTCACGGCCAGCAGGCCGCCCGATTCCTGGAAGTCGCCCGGCACGATCAGTGCGGGATCGGGCGCGATCTTGTGGCGCGCCAGGGTGTCGAGGTAGCCGGCCAGGCGCGCCTGCGCATCCTCGTGGTCTTCCGGCCCGGTGATGAAGGCGATGCGGCGGTGGCCCTGCTCGACCAGGTGCGCGACGGCGTCGCAGGCGCCCTGGTAGTTGTCCAGGCGTAGGCTCATCAGGCGTTCGCCCTCGAGCTTGCGGCCGAAGGCGACGATCGGCACGCGCTGCGAATAGCCGAGGATCTGCTCGTCGCTCAGCTTGCCGGTGAGGATGGCGACGCCGTCGACGCGGCGGCCGATCAGCAGTTCGACGCGCTCGGCTTCCTCGTCGGCATGCCAGTGCCCGCTCATGATGAGCAGCGCATAGCCCGAGGCTTTCACGGCATCCTCGATGCCGATCATGGCCTGGCTGAAGTAGCCGCTTTCCAGCGACTGGGTCAGGACGCCGATGGTGCGCGTGCTGCCCATCTTCAGGCTCTGGGCCAGGCGGTTCGGCTTGTAGTTGAGCTCGTCGATGACGCGTTCGATGGTCTTGCGCTTGTCGTCGGACACCTTGGCGGTGCCGTTCAGGAAACGCGACACCGTCGCCGGCGACACGCCGGCGGCGCTGGCGACTTCGTACAGGGTGGCGGTGCTGTCGTCATTCTTCATCGTGGCGGGATCGTGGCGCCGCGGGCGGCAAGTTGACTGAAGTGTAACACGCGATATTCTCCTTTTTACAACGCTTGCCGGGCAGCCGTGGCCGGGTTCTGCCGCCCGGCGGACTGGCGGTGCCATGAAACGCTTTCACGCGTTACCCGCACCGCTGCCGAAAACATCGCCCGCAACAAGCTTGCAAATTTTGTTTGACTTTCAAACAAATCCAAATGTAGCATGAAATCGTTTTCACGGCGGATGAAATCGATTTCTTACTAAAAGCCGCCGGCTGACGCGCAAATCAATAATTCCACATTGGAGACAACCATGGAAACCCTTGCACCGCAACGCGGGCGGCACGTTCACGCCCAGATCCAGCTCGCCATCCTCACCCTGCTCGCCGGTATCGGCGGCGCCCATGCCCAGACCGCCCCGGTCCAGACGCCCGAGTCGAACGCCGCCGCCGCCGTGCCTGCCCAGCCGGCCGCCGCTGCCGGCGCGGATGGAAGCACAGGCGCGAATGTGATCCCCGAGGTACGCATCACCGCCACCAAGCGCAACACCTCGCTGCAGAAAACCCCGATCGCCGTGACCGCGCTGTCGGCCGCCACCCTGGCCGACAACCACGTCCAGACCATGCTCGACGTGGTGGCGCTGGTGCCCGGCTTCCAGGCCACGGCCCAGGGCGACCACGGCGTCACCACCATGACCCTGCGCGGCATCGGCAACGACAGCGCCAAGACCCAGTATGCCGATCCGGAAGTCGCCTCCTTCGTCGACAACGTGTATTCGCCGCGCGCGGAAGGCGCCACCGCCCTGCTGTTCGACGTCGAGGGCATCGAGGTGCTGCGCGGTCCGCAGGGCACGCTATGGGGCCGCAACTCCACCGTCGGCGCGGTCAACATCCAGACCGTGAAACCGACCCTGAACAGCCGCTCCGGCTACGTCGAGGGCGGCGTCGGCGACTACAAGCGCTACGGCGCGCGCGGCGCCTTCAACGTGCCGATCTCGGATAACGCCGCCCTGCGCTTCGCGGTGGTGCACGAGCAGCACGACGGCTATGTCGATTACCAGAAATTCCCGGGCGTGTCGCTGGCCGACCAGCAGGCCGCCTTCGTTGCCGCCGGCGGCGACATCGCCGCCTTCCGCCCGATCAACCCGAACAACTACGTGGTCGGCAACCAGAAGTACAGCGCCCAGAACCAGACCGCCGCCCGCGTCAGCCTGCTATGGCAGATCAATCCGGCCCTGCGCTGGAACGTCGCCTACGAAAACTTCGCCGACCGCGGCACGCCCAGCGCCAACCTGATGCAGAACCCGCGTCCGGGCCAGAAGCACTGGTCGACCCTGAGCGACAGCGCGCCCTGGATCGACCGCGACAGCCACAATATCCGCAGCCGCCTGAGCTGGGACCTGAACGCCGACCTCGCCGTCCACTACATCGCCGGCTTCTCGACGTACCGCGGCTCGATGCGCTTCGACCAGGACGGCGGCGCGGTGCTGCCGACCAGCATCCGCTCGGGCGGCATCTGGCAGGAACACACCACGGTCGACTCGAACTACCGCAGCCACAGCCACGAGCTGGAACTGCAGTCGCTGGGCAGCAAGACCGTCGACTGGCAGGCCGGCCTGTACTACGCGGCCGAGAAGAACGATATCCGCTTCGACATCCCGGCCTTCAACGGCACCCAGGACGGCACCGTCAGGTGGCAGGGGTCGTTCATCCAGCCCGAGGAAACCGTGAAGTCGGCCGCCGCCTTCGGCCAGGCCACCTGGAACGTGAACAGCGCCCTGCACCTGACCGCCGGCGTGCGCTATACCCACGACCGCCGCGAAAACGTCGGCGGGCGCGCCTTCAACTGGGTCGGCGGCGCCGGCATCCCGGTGATTCCGCTGAACCCGTCGATCGACCCGAGCCGCCCCGGCCAGGGCTTCGAAGCCGGCGTACCGGGCAACGATGGCGTGTTCAAGGGCAGCAAGGTGACCGGCCTGCTGCGCGCCAACTATGACCTCGACCGCAACCACATGCTGTATGCCAGCGTCGCCACCGGCTATAAATCGGGCGGGGTGCAGGACCGCGGCCTGCCCTACCAGCCCGAAACCCTGACCAACTACGAGATCGGCTCGAAAAGCACCTTCCTGAACGGCGGCCTGCGCATCAACAACGCCCTGTTCTATTCGGACTTCAAGGACTTCCAGTTCAATTCGCCGGTGAATTTCACGGACGGCGGGCGCGGCCTGGCCATCGAGAATGCCGAAGGTGCCAAGGTCAAGGGGATCGAAAGCGAAATCGCTGCCCGCATCGGCGACAACGGGCGCCTGCAAGTCACGCTGGCCCTGCTCGACGCGAAGCTCGGCCGCCTGGTGGCCGGCTCGAACGACTACGCGCTGCCGCCATGCACGGTCGACACCCGCATCGAAACCTGCGTCGACGTCACCGGCAACAAGATGCCCCACGCGCCGCGCTTCTCGACCACGGTCCAATACCAGCACAACTTCCATATCGGCGCCGACGGCACCCTGTCGCCACGCATCACCGCGCACTACGAGTCCGACGCCGAGCTGAGCGTGTTCAACCTGGGACCGGAAGACCGCCAGGAAGCCTATGCCACGGCCGACCTCGGCCTGCGCTACCAGAACGGGCGCGGCTGGTGGATTGATGCCTGGGTACGGAACGTCAACGACAAGAAGATCAAGACCAGCGCCTTCAACGGCTTCGGTCCGTGGCTGGCCCAGTACAAGCCGCCGCGCACGGTCGGCGTGAACACCGGCTTCGACTTCTGACAGCAGCCGCCGCGGCACGGCTGGTGCCGCCTACCTCCAGCGGCGCCGGCCACGTTGTCCGCGTACGGCTGCCGCGCCGCCGGGACGACGTACACCTCTTTGCGTAACCGAAAGCTTCAATGATGAAACCGATTTCAGTATCAGCCGAGCAGTTTCCACCTGATTTTGCCTGGGGCACGGCTACCAGTGCCTTCCAGATCGAAGGCGCCTCGACCGCCGACGGCAAGGGCCCCTCGATCTGGGACAGCTTCTGTACCCGGCCCGGCGCCATCAAGGATGGTAGCGACGGCAAGGTCGCCTGCGACCATTACCACCGTTACCGCGAGGACGTCGAGCTGCTCGCCGGCCTGAACGTCGACGCCTACCGTTTCTCGATGGCCTGGTCGCGCGTGCAACCGGGTGGCAAGGGCGCCTGGAACGAGGCCGGCTTCGGCTTCTACGACCGTCTGCTCGACGCCTTGGCCGAAAAGGATATCGCGGCTCACCTGACGCTCTACCACTGGGACTTGCCGCAAGCCCTGCAGGATGATGGCGGCTGGCTGAACCGCGACACGGCGCACCGCTTTGCCGACTATGCCTACGAGGTCAAGCGCCGCTTCGGCGACCGCATCGCGGCAATTGCCACCCATAACGAACCCTGGTGCACGGCGAATCTCGGCTATGGCAACGCCCAGTTCGCGCCCGGCGTGGTCGACCAGAAGCAGAGCGTGCAGGTTTCGCACCATCTGCTGGTGTCGCACGGCCTGGCGATGCAGGCGATGCGCGCCGCCGCCGGCTCGGCGCGCCTGGGTATCGTCCTGAACCAGTGGACCGCCGACCCGGCCACCGATTCCGAAGCCGATCGCGCCCTGGCCGAATGGGAATATGCCCGCTCGGTGCAATGGTTCATGGACCCGATCTTCAAGAAACGCTATCCCGAGCTGGCCCTGCGTGCGCATGGCGCGAATGCGCCGCAGGTGCAAGAAGGCGACTTCGACATCATCGCCCAGCCGCTCGATTTCCTCGGCTGTAACTATTACTTTCGCGCCTGGTGCAGCGCCGAGGACCCGCCGCGTCCGGCCCCGGCCCCGCTGGGCACGACGGACATGGACTGGGAGATCTATCCGCAAGGCTTGCCCGAACTGCTGGTGAAGCTGAAGGCCGAGTACCCGCTGCCGCCGCTGTACATCACCGAGAACGGGATGGCGCGCGCCGATGCGGTCGAGAACGGCAGCGTGCACGACCCCGAGCGCATCGCCTTCGTGCAAAGCCACCTGGCGGCCCTGCTCGAGGCCATGCGCCAGGGCGTGGACGTGCGCGGCTACTTCCTCTGGAGCCTGCTGGACAATTTCGAGTGGAACTCGGGCTACAGCAAGCGCTTCGGCATCGTCCACGTCGACTACGCCACCCAGCAGCGCACGCTCAAGGAAAGCGCGCTCTGGTACCGCGATTTCCTGGCGCGCCGCGCGCGCTGACAGCAAAGGAGACAGCATGCACCCCGCATACTATCCCGATGGCCCGCGCCTGCTGGCCGACATCGGCGGCACCAATGCTCGCTTCGCGCTGGAACGTGCACCTGGGCAGCTCAGCGCCGTGCGCACCTTCGCCTGCGCCGCCTATCCGCGTTTCGAAGACGCCGTGTCCGCCTACCTGGCAGGCGTCGGCATCGCGGTGCAGCACGCGGCGATCGCGATCGCCAATCCGGTCGACGGCGACGCCGTCCGCATGACCAACCACCACTGGGCCTTCTCGACCGCAGGTGCGGCGCACGAGCTGGGATTGGAGACGCTGCTGGTGGTGAACGATTTCACGGCGCTGGCGATGTCGCTGCCCGGCCTGATGCCTGCGGATCTGGTGAAGGTCGGTGGCGGCGCGGCGCGGCCGGGGGCGGCGATCGGGCTGGTTGGCGCCGGCACCGGGCTTGGCGTGTCCGGCCTGGTGCCGAACGGGGCTGGCGGCTGGATGCCGCTCCAGAGCGAGGGCGGGCATGTGGCTTTTTCTCCGGCGGACGAGCGCGAAGTGGCGGTCCTGCGCCATTGCTGGGAACGCTACAGCCACGTGTCGGCCGAGCGCCTGGTGTCGGGGCCGGGCCTGGCCCTGATCCGGGAAGCGCTGGCCGCGCGCCGGGGCCTGGTGTTCGAGACCCTGGAGCCGGCCGGGATCGTGGCCCGTGGCCTGGCCGGCGGCGATGCCTTGTGCCTGGAAACGCTGGAATGCTTTGCCGGCATGCTGGGTACTGTGGCGGCGAATCTCGCCGTGACCCTGGGCGCGCGCGGCGGCATCTACATTGGCGGCGGCGTGGTGCCGCGCCTGGGCGAGTGGTTCGCGCGCTCGCCGTTTCGCGCCCGCTTCGAGCACAAGGGCCGCTTCAGCGACTTCACGGCGGCGATTCCGACCCTGTTGATCACGGCGCCCTGTCCGGCGCTGCTGGGCGCGGGGCGCATGCTGGGCGATCATCTGGGCGATCATCTGGGCGAGCGCGCGGGTGCGCTTGCGGCAGCGCCGGCGCCAATGCCTGTCACCCGGGAGCGCGAACATGCGCACTGCTGACCGCCTGCGCTCGCCGCTGCTCTGGGTGCCTACCGGTTATTTCACGATGGCACTGGGCTATGTGATGCTGACCAGCGTCACCGCCATCATGTTCAAGAACCTGGGCATGGACAACGGCACGGCGGCCCAGTATTCCAGCCTGCTGATCCTGGCCTACACCGTCAAGCCCCTGTTCGCGCCCTTCGTCGAGATGTACCGGACCAAGAAATTCTTCGTGCTCTGGGCCCAGGTGTTGATCGGCGCCGGGTTTGCCGGGGTGGCGCTGGCGATGTCGCTGCCTGGCTACATGACGGTGCTGATGGCGGTCTTCTTCGGCTTGTCCTTCATCGGCGCGACCCAGGACATCGCCAGCGACGGCGTGTACGTTACCTCGCTCGATACCCGCACCCAGTCGCTGTACTGCGGGCTGCAAAGCCTGTCGTGGAACGTGGGGCCGATCGTGGCCGCCGGCGGCATGGTGTATCTCAGCGGCTACCTGCATACCCGGGTCTTCGGGCACGACCCCAGGGTCTTCGGCCCGGACTGGATCGACGCCTGGCGCCTGATCTTCGTGCTGGTCGGCGCGGTGATGCTGGCGATGGCCGCCTGGCATGCGCGCACCATGCCCGATGGCGCACGCGCCGCCGATACCCCGGCCAGCATGCGCGACGCCGGCCGCATCCTGTTCGACGCCTTTGTCACCCTGTTCCAGAAGCGCGGCATCTGGCGCATGCTGGCCTTCGCTTTTCTTTTCCGCCTGAGCATAGGGCTGCTGGAAAAGATCGGTCCCTTTTTCATGGTCGACCCGGCCTCGAAAGGCGGCCTCGGCCTGTCGAACGAGATGCTGGGCCTCGTCTACGGCACCTATGGACTGGCTGCGGTGTTGCTCGGTTCGCTGCTGGGCGGCTGGTATGTGGCGCGGCGCGGCCTGAAGGCGACCCTGTTTGTGCTCTGCTGCCCGGTGAACATTCCGAATATCACTTTCCTGCTGATGAGCATTTACCTGCCGAGTTCGCTGGTGGTGATCACGGCCGGCGTCGTCATCGAGAAGTTCTTCTTCGGATTCGGCGCGGTGGGTTTCATGATTTACTTGATGCAGCAACTGGCGCCGGGCAAGTACACGACCACCCATTACGCCTTCGGCACCGGCGTGATGGGGCTGTGCGGGCTGGTGACGGGCGTGGTCAGCGGCCATCTGCAGGAGTGGCTCGGCTATGTGCACTATTTCGTCTTCGTGATGGTGGCGACGATTCCTTCCTTCCTCGCTACCTGGTTTGCGCCTTTCTATCACGACGACGGGCTGGCCGCGCCCGGCGCCGCGGCGGACGGCAAGGCGGTGCCCGCATGAGGCCGTTCCTCGCGTTGCTGCTCCTCCTGTTGCTGCTGGCTGGCAGTGCCGCCGCGGCGCCTGCGTCGGCGCCGGTTCCGACCATCCGGTTGAACCAGCTCGGCTACCTGCCGCAGGCGAACAAGCTGGCGCTGGTGCCCGCAGGCGCCGGATCGACGTTCGAGGTACTGGCAAACGACGGCGGCCGGGTCGTCCTGCGCGGCGAGCTCGGCCCTGCCGCTTCCTGGGCGCCGGCCGGGGACACGGTGCGCGTGGCCGATTTCAGCGCCGTGCGCCTGCCGGGCAACTACCGCATCCGGGTGCCGGGCCAGCCGCTTTCGGATGTGTTCGCCATCCGGCCCGCAGCCTACCGCGAGGCCGGCAAGGCGGCATTGAAGGCGTTTTATTTCAATCGCAGCGGCACGGCCCTGGCTGCGCGTCACGCCGGCGCCTATGCGCGTCCGGCCGGCCACCCCGACGACCGGGTGCTGGTGCACGCCTCGGCAGCCTCCGCCACGCGCCCGGCCGGGACGGTGATTGCGGCGGCCAAGGGCTGGTACGACGCCGGCGATTACAACAAGTACATCGCCAGCTCGGCCATTTCCACCTGTACCTTGTTCGCAGCCTATGAGCATTTTCCCGCCTGGTTCGGCGGCCTCGACCTGAATATTCCCGAGTCCGGCGACGCGGTGCCGGACATACTCGATGAAGCCATGTGGAACCTGGAATGGATGCTGGCCATGCAGGACCCGGAGGACGGCGGCGTCTACCACAAGCTGACCAACCTGCGTTTCGACGCCATGGTGCAGCCGCACGAGGCGATGCGCGAGCCGCGCTACGTGGTGGCGAAGAGCACCTCGGCCGCGCTCGGCTTTGCCGCGACCATGGCCACGGCCAGCCGCGTGCTCGCGGCCTACGACCAGCGCTGGCCGGGCCTGTCCGCCAGGATGCTGCTGGCGGCCGAGCGCGCCTGGGCCTGGGCGCAAGCCCACCCGAGCGTACTGTTCAAGAACCCGGCGGATGTGCTGACCGGAGAATACGGCGACGCCCGCGTGGACGACGAGCTGGCCTGGGCTGCGGCTGAGCTCTACATCACGACCGGCAAGGACAGCTACTACCAGGCGATGGCGCCGGAAACCGTGTCGGCAACGGTGCCGGCCTGGGACGACGTGCGCGGCCTGGCCTGGATGTCGCTGGCCCATCACCGCACACGCCTGAGTCCGATCGCCGACCAGGCCTTGATTGCCAGCCGCATCGATGGCCTGGCAGCGCGCCTGGCGAGCGAATGGCGCACTTCCGGCTACCGGGTCGGCATGAAGGGCGCGGAGTTTGTCTGGGGCAGCAATGCAGTGATGCTGAACGGGGTCATGGTGCTGGTCCAGGCCTATCGCCTGAACGGCAGGCGCGACTACCTGGATGCGGCCCAGTCCGGCCTCGATTACGTGTTCGGACGCAACGCCCTCGGCCTGTCGTTCGTCACTGGTTTCGGCGCACGCACACCCCGCCATCCGCACCACCGGCCTTCGCTCGGCGACAAGGTCACGGCGCCGGTGCCGGGCTTCGTGGTCGGCGGGCCGCAGCCCTTCCAGCAGGACAAGGCCGAATGCCCGCCGTATCCGTCCAGCCTGCCCGCCCTGTCTTACCTCGACCATGCCTGCAGCTATGCCAGCAACGAAGTGGCGATCAACTGGAACGCGCCACTCGTGTACGTGCTGGGCGCGCTGTCGGTGCTGACGCCCGACTCAGGGAACCATGCCATGACTGCGAAAAACTATACCCGCGAAGAATTGCTGCGCCAGGAAGCGGTGCTGCAGTTCGACAGCTTCGGCAACGAAGCGGCGCTCGCCATCGGCCTGAAGCTGGTGGACCTGGCGCGTGCCGATGGCAAGGCGGTGGCGATCGAGATCCGCCGCAACGGCATGCTGCTGTTCGCCCATGGCATGCACGGCACCACGCTTGATCACACCGACTGGATCCGGCGCAAGAGTAACCTGGCGAACCGTACCGGGCACAGCTCCTGGTTCGTGCATGCGGAGGTGAAGGCGAACGGCGGCGACATCGACGCCATGCCGACCTTCGACGTGCGCGAGTACGCGGCCCACGGCGGCGCCTTCCCGGTGGTCGTGCGCGGCACCGGGCAGGTGGGCACGATCACCGTCTCCGGCTTGCCTGGCGCCGAGGACCATGCACTGGTCGTGCGCGCCCTGCAGGATTATCTCGGCGTCGCCGGCGAGCTCTGACAGCATGGGAAACGACATGATTCGTTGGGGCATCCTCGGCACCGGCGGCATCAGCCGCGCCTTTGCCCACGCCCTGCGCGAGACGCCGGGTGCCCGGCTGGTGGCGGTCGGCTCGCGCAGCCTCGGGTCCGCGCGCGCGTTCGCCAAGGAATTCGGGGCGGCCGCCTACGGCTCCTACGAAGCGCTGGTGGCGGCGCCCGGGGTCGACATCGTCTACATCGGCACGCCGCACACGCTGCATGCGGAGAATACCCTGCTGGCGCTCGGCGCCGGCAAGGCCGTGCTGTGCGAGAAGCCCTTTGCCATGAACCTGCGCCAGGCGCGGCGGATGATCGGCCTGGCGCGCAGCCGCAGGCTGTTCCTGATGGAGGCGATGTGGACGCGCTTCATGCCGGCCCTGGCGGAAGTGCGGCGCCTGGTGGCGGACGGCGAGATTGGCGAGGTGGCCCTGGTGCAGGCGGACTTCGGGTTCGCCGCGACGCGCGACCCCGGGCACCGGGTCAATCAACGCGAACTCGGCGGCGGCGCCCTGCTCGACCTGGGCATTTATCCGCTGTCGATTGCCAGCGCGCTGCTTGGGCCGGTCGAGAGCGTGCAGGCCCAGGCCGTGATCGGCGACACCGGTGTCGACCTCGTCACCGGCTTCGTCATGCGGCACCGGGGCGGGACCATGTCGTTGTCGAGCTGTTCGCTGCGTGCCCGCACGCCCTGCGAACTGCACATTGCCGGCTCGCTGGGCAGTATCCGCATGGACAGCATGTTTCATATGGCGGGTTCGCTGACGGTGACGGCGTCCGATGGCAGCAGCCGTGGTATTCCTACGCCTTTCCTGGGCAATGGCTACGTGCACGAAGCCCTTGCCGCCGGCGAGGCGCTGCGGGCCGGATGGACCGAGCACCCGCTGATGACCCACGACGACACACTGGCCGGGATGCGCGTGCTGGACGAGATCCGCGCCCAGATCGGTTTGCGGTATCCATCCGATGAATTGCCCGATGCCTTGGCCGATGAGGCGGCAAATCCCTTGGCCGATGAGTTGGCAAATGAGTTGGCAAATGGGTTGGCAAATGAGTCGGACGTCGAAAGGACACATGCGCCGTCGGATGCGCCGGCCGGGCGAAGGTAGCCGCGGTGCCGCGCAGTCGCCAGCCACCGTGGCTGGACGCGCGGCCGGCGCTGCGCCTCAGTCGGCCGGCTCGTCCTGGCCGGGCTGGTCGCCACCCTTGTCCGCGCGCCTGTCGTCGTCCTTGTCGCCTCCCTTGGCGCCACGCCTGGCGCCTTCCACCGACGCAATGATCTCGTCGTGCCGTTCGTGGTCGGTCTTGTGCAGGTAACCCGCCGTGGTGGCGATGTTGGCGTGGCCGGCCGTGTCCTGCAGGGTTTTCAGCTGCACCCCATTGTTGGCGTGGTTGGTCAGCATGCTGTGGCGCAGCCAGTGTGCCGAAGCGTGGCGCAAGGTGGCTGCCATGTCGCTGTCGCCGGCGCGCGCCGCCTTCAGGGCCGCTTCGGCAAAGATGCCCTTCAGCGCTTCGGAAGCCGCCTCGTCGGTGAGACGCGTGACTTCGCGGCTGCGGCTGGACAGCACCAGCGGCGTGCGGTCGACGCGTGCCGTCTGCGGCGGCAAGCCGTAGGCTTCGCGGTAGCGCTGGAAGGCGGCCAGCATTTCTTCCGGCACCGGCAGGCGGCGCGGTTTGTTGCCCTTGCCGAGCACGTCGATCCACCAGCGCCCGCCGCCTTCGGTATAGATGGCGCCCATGTTGGCGCTGACGATCTCGTTCAGGCGCGCGCCGGTATGGGCAAAGGCGATCAGCAGGAAGCGGTCGCGTTCGCGGCGCCGTTCGGCGGCAGGCGAATCGGCCAGGCGGTTCGACACGGTGTCGATGGCCAGGGCAATCGCTTCAGGCGTGAGGTAGCGCGTGATGCGGCTGGCAACGGGTGTGCGCACATTGCGCACCAGCGCGCCGGGATTGCGGCGCAGGTAGCCGGTGTGCTCGGCAAAGGCGAGCAGCCCCTTGACCGCGATCATGGCCTGGCGCCGGCTGGGATCGGACAGCGGCCCGGTGAACGGGCGGTAGCGCGGATCGCTGCGCGGCCATTTGGTCTTCGAGATCCAGTCCGGCGGCGGGTTGCGCAGGAAATCCTTGTAGGCGTTCAGGTCGGCCACGTTCAGCTGGGACAGGGTTTTTTTCGCTTCTTCGCGGCACCAGGTGAGGAAGCGGTACAGCTCCTTTTGCGAATTGGCGATCGAGGCCGGCGTGAGTTCGCCGTTGGCGATGAACTCGCGCGCGATCTCGATGTCGGTTTGCGCCTCGGTAATCGGATCGTCCGCCACCCGGAACATCTTGACCCCAAGCCGCCCACTGGGCGCGGCTGCGTCCTCCTCGATGGGAGCGGTGGAGCCGAGGTCGATGGGAACGAACTTAGTCATGTGAAGCAAGAGATGCTGTATAAAAACACAGTATAGCATCTTCAACAAGCCTGGCGGTACCCCCTGCATGCCCGACGTGCTAACCTTGATGTGTGTACAAACCGCGAGGACCTGCTTATATGAATCCGATCCGTCTGCAAGACAGCGATGCCTTGCTCGTCATCGACATGCAATACGACTTTCTTCCTGGCGGCAGCCTGGGCGTGCCCGAGGGCGACCAGGTGCTGGCGCCGATCAACGAGGCCATGGCCAGGTTTGCCGCGCGCGGCTTGCCCGTTTACGCCTCGCGCGACTGGCATCCCGAAGACCATTGTTCCTTCGCGGCGCGCGGCGGTCCCTGGCCGCCGCATTGCGTGGCCGAGACCCGTGGCGCCGCGTTTTCCGACGAGCTGGCGCTGCCGGCCGACACCGTGATCATCTCGAAGGCGGATACGGCCGATGTCGACGCCTACTCGGCCTTCAACGGCACGGCCCTGGCCGACCACCTGCGCGGGCACGGCATCACGCGCGTGTTTGTGTGCGGCCTAGCCACCGACTATTGCGTGCTGAACACCGCCCTCGATGCGCTGAAGAACGGTTTCGAGACCGTGATCCTGCCCGAAGCGATGCGCGCGGTGAACGTGCAGCCCGAGGACGGCGAACGTGCGATCGCGCAGATGCGCGAGGCCGGCGCCACCGCCGCGACGCTGGCGGAACTGGAACAGGAAGCCGCCGCGGCCTGATCCGTATTCAGCGCTGCACAAACGACAACGGCGCCCCTGTTTCCAGGGGCGCCGTTTTTACATCGTCAATCGATTATGGCTGGGTGTTGTTCAGCACCGAGCGCTGGCGCGCGTAGCCGAAGTACACGGCCAGGCCGAGCAGCAGCCAGACGACGAAGGCCACCCAGGTGTGCCAGCTGAGGAAGGACATCAGGGCCAGGCAGAAGATGATGGCCAGGGCCGGCACCACCGGCACGCCCGGGCAACGGAAGGCGCGGTGCAGGTCTGGACGCTTCTTACGCAGGATGATGACGGCCAGCGACACCAGCGAGAACGCGGCCAGGGTGCCGATGTTCACCAGCTCGGCCAGCACGCCCAGCGGCACGACGGCGGCGATCAGGCCGAAGATGATGCCGACCATCCAGGTGGCGAAGTAAGGCGTGCCGTATTTCGGGTGCACTTCCGACAGTTTCTTCGGCAGCAGGCCGTCGCGCGACATGGCGAACAGGATGCGGGTCTGGCCGTAGGCCATGACCAGGATCACAGTGCTCATGCCCAGGATGGCGGCCAGGTCGACGAAGCCGGCGACCCAGTCCTGGCCGGCGTATTGCAGCGCCAGCGACACCGGGTGGTCGACGCCCTTGAAGTTCGGGAAAGGCACGATACCGGTCATGATGGCCGCGACCACCACGTACAGGATGGTGCAGATCGCCAGCGAACCGATGATGCCGATCGGCAGGTCCTTCTTCGGGTTCTTGACTTCTTCCGCGGCCGAGGTCACGGCGTCGAAGCCGATAAAGGCGAAGAACACGAGTGCGGCGGCGCTCATCACGCTACCCATGCCGAACGGCATGAACGGCTGCCAGTTCTCCGGCTTGACGTAGTTGACACCGACGAAGATGAACAGCAGCACGACGCCGGTCTTGATCAGCACCATGATGTTGTTCACGCGCGCCGATTCGCGCACGCCGAGCGAGAGCATGAAGGTCAGGACCATCATGATCAGGAAGGCCGGCAGGTTGAAGACGGTGTCCACGCCCGGGATCGCGCCCGGGGCGCCGCGCAGGGCTTCCGGCAGGACGATGCCGACCCCTTTCAGCAGCGACTGGAAGTAGCCGGACCAGCCGACGGCGACCGTCGAGGTGGCCAGGCCGTATTCGAGCAGCAGGTCCCAGCCGATCATCCAGGCGACGATTTCGCCCAGGGTCACGTAGGAATAGGTGTAGATCGAGCCGGCCACCGGCACGCTCGACGCGAATTCCGCATAGCACAGCGCGGCGAAACCGCAGGCAATCGCGGCGATGATGAAGGAAAGCGTCAGCGCCGGGCCGGCCGTGACCGCGCCGGTACCCGTCAACACGAAGATACCCGTGCCGACAATTGCCCCGATACCCATCAGGATCAGGTCCATCGGTCCGAGGACCTTTTTCAGCCCGCCAGGCTTGGCGGCGCCCGCCACCATGGTATCGAGGTTCTTCGTCCTAAAAATACTCACTACGCGTTCTCCTGTTATGCATTGTCGTCTCCTGTCGGAAGGCCGCCGCTTGTGGCGCAAGCCCTTCCCGCTTCCCTGCAGACCTGCTGTCGTTCGCCGGCTTGTGCCTCCCATGCGCACACCCTTGCCGCCGGCGCAGGACGCCGGCGGCACCGGATACGATTATCGTCGGAACAAGAAAAAGCGCCTGCAGAGCCGCCAGGCGCCAATCGATTCACACCTTCCGCGCCGCGTCTTTACACGCGCGCCCGAAAAGCGATAAGAATAAGCCAGCACATCCGCATTATTGCTCCGTCAACCCCTGTTGAGCAAGCGCCCGCCGAACGGCATCGGCCTCCGGCTCGCCTTTTTCGATGGCCTCGTAGTATTTCCTGGCCTGGGAACGGGTGATATGGGGTGGCAAGGGCGGGATATTCGCCTCGCTGACGATGTCGAGGACAAAGGGTTTGTCGGCATTGAAGGCCGCATCCAGGGCGGCGCCGAGCTGATCCGGGCGTTCGACGCGGGCGCCATCCAGCCCCAGCAGGCGGGCGTAATCGGCGTAGGCGACGTCGGGCAGTTCCTGCGAGGTTTCGTACTTCGGCTCGCCGGCCATGCCGCGCTGTTCCCAGGTGACGAAGTTCAGGTCGCGGTTGTTCAGCACCAGCACGATCAGGCGCGGGTCGCTCCAGTCCTGCCAGGTGCGCGCGATCGTGATCAGGCAATTCATGCCGTTCATCTGCATGGCGCCGTCGCCCACCAGCGCCACCACCAGGCGGCCGGGATAGGCCATCTTGGCGGCAAAGGCATACGGCACGGCCGAACCCATGGTCGCCAGCCCGCCCGAGAGCGAGCCGAGCATGCGGGTGCGCGCCTTGATGTCGAGCGCATACCAGGAGGTCGAGGAACCGGAATCGCCGGCCAGGATGGCGTCGTCGGGTAGCCGCTGCGACAGTTCCCAGAAAGCGCGCTGCGGGTTCAGCTCCGGCGTGTCCATCCGCGCCTTTTCTTCCAGCAGGCGCCAGCTCGCCTCCACCCTGGTTTCGATGCCCTGCTGCCAGCTGCGGTCCTGCTTGCGTTCCAGCAGCGGGATCAGGGCGCGCAAGGTGGCCCTGGCGTCGCCGATCAAATTCGCTTCCATCGGGTAGCGCAAACTGAGCATCTTGCCGTCGATGTCGATCTGTACCCCGCGCGCCTGGCCCTCCTCGGGCAGGAATTCGGAATACGGGAAGCTGGAGCCGACCATCAGCAAGGTATCGCACCCGTTCATCATGTCGAAGCTGGCCTGAGTGCCGATGATGCCGATCGAGCCGGTGACGAAGGGCTGGTCGTCGGCCACCACCATCTTGCCGAGCAAGGCCTTGGCAATCCCGGCGCCGAGCAATTGGGCCACTTCCACCAGTTCGCCGGCGGCGCCGTGGGCGCCGGCCCCGGCCAGGATCGCTACCTTCTTGCCGGCGTTCAGGATGTCGGCCGCCGCTTGCAGGGCTGTCGGCGGCGGCACCTCGGCACGGGCCAGGCTGCCGATACCCGAGACAATGCTGCCGTGCTGGCGCGGCGGCGCGCTGACGGCGTCCTCGTCCTGCAGGTCGGACGGAATGATGATGCAGGTGACGCAGCGCTCGGTTCGGGCGATACGGAAGGCGCGGTCGACCAGGTGCCGGATCTGCTCGGCCGTGGTGGCCATCTGCACATAGGCGCCGGCCACGTCCTTGAACAGGGTGACCAGGTCGACTTCCTGTTGAAAGTGCCCACCGAGCGAAGCGCGCTTTTGCTGGCCGACGATGGCGACCACCGGCTGGTGGTCGAGCTTGGCGTCGTAGAGGCCGTTCAGCAGGTGGATCGCGCCCGGCCCCGAGGTGGCCATGCAGACGCCGACCTCGCCCGTGTACTTGGCGTGGGCGCAGGCCATGAAGGCGGCGAGTTCTTCGTGGCGGGTCTGGACGAAGTCGATGCGCTCCTGGCGCCGCATTGCAGCCAGGATGCCGTTGATGCCGTCGCCGGGATAGCCGTAGATGCGGCCCACACCCCATTCGTCGAGCCGTTGCAAGAGGAAATCGCCTACCGTCATCGTCATGGAACTCTCCCGTCAAGCCTGGCGCCCCGGGACCGGGAACCCTGCGGACGAGCATAGCACCGGGTATGGCCAGCGCCCGCACGTTACCGCCGGTTCACGAATGCGCGCGCTGGCGCAACCTGGGCAAGAGAAAAGCCCAGCCATACAGGAGAAGATTAATGGTGACCACGCCGACGGCCAGGCCGAGCTGCATCTCGCGGGTCAGGCTGCCGGGATAGATCAGGCGCAGCAGGTAATGTTCGACGAAGCTCTCGCCGTAGCCGGACAGCCCGGCGCGCACCCGCAGTAACTTCTCCAGCGTGGTCAGGGGACAGAGCCGCCCCGTCAGTTCGATGAAGAATCCCCAGGCGGCGGCCGGCAGATGCAGCCAGGCCAGGCGCGGCCAGCGCACCAGCAACAGCGCGCCGAACACGACGAACAGGACAAAGGCCAGGTGCAGCAGCAGGACCCCTGCGGCGGCCAGCGAAAATCCCATGGGCGCTTCCCCTTCCCTAGGTCTCGGTATCCGCCTGCATGTCGTCAGGCGGGGCCTCGCTTGCGCATGCCTGTGCGAAGGCGGCCAGGCGCCCGATGGCATGGGCGGCCGAGCGCAGGTAAAAGGCTTGCAGATGGAACACATGCCAGCGCCCGGCATACTCTTCTAGCTGGCATGATACGCCGCATTCCCTGGCATGCGCGGCCAGCCGGGTGGCATCGTCGTGCAGTATCTCCTGCTCGCCGACCTGGACCAGCATCGGCGGCAAGCCGTGCAGGCTGGCGGCCAGCGGTGCATGCGCGCCGGTGCCTGTGGGGCAGGCATACCACTGTATTCCCTGGGCGATCCAGGCGCGGCGCACCATCGGGTCGCTGCCGGCGCGGGCCGCCACCGAGGCGCCCGACAGGCCAGGGTCGGCCAGCGGGGATGCCAGCGCCAGCCCGGCCGGCAGCGCCTGGCCGCTGTCGCGCAGGCGCAGGGCCAGCGCCAGGGCAAGCGCGCCGCCGGCCGAGTCGCCGGCCACGACGATCCTGTGCGCGGGGATGCCGCTCGCCAGCATGGCGCGGTAGCAGGTTTCGGCGTCGTCGAGCGCCGCCGGGTAGCGGTGCTCGGGCGCCAGGCGGTAGTCCGGCACCCACACGGGCATGCCGGCGTCGCGCGCCAGGCGCGTGGTGATGCTGCGGTGGGTGACGGGACTCCCCAGGCAAAAGGCGCCTCCGTGCAGGTAGAGGATGGCGCCGGTCCCGGCGCGGCCTGCCCGGTCCGGCGTGACGATCTCGACCTGTATCTCCTGTATGCGTTCCTGGCGCAACTGCACGCCGGCCGCGCCCGGCATCAGCGGCGCCAGCACGCCGACAACCGTGCGCTGGAAACGGGCGCCGAAAGGCGGCCCGATCAGCGGCCGGAAGCAGGCCCGCAGGAACACGCGCTGGAAAGCGGCCTGCAGGCGCTCGTCCAGCGATGGTGGCGCGGCGATGCGCAGGCCGCCGGCCCGGTCCGCCAAGGGAGCGGCCAGGCGGTAAGCCGACAGGCGCGCATGCCGTGCCAGCCAGCGGTACCGGAAGCTGAATCCCGGCCAGTTGGCACTGTTGCGGCCCTGGCGGTCGAGGTACCAGCTAGTGCAACCGTTCCAGACGGAGCTGCCCAGGCGCGCCTGCAGCCGGGTATTGAACGCGCGGTGTACGCCCGCGTCGACTTCCACCGTGGTCGAGGACGTGGCCCGCAGCGCGCGCAGGCAGCGCATGACGTGGGCAACCTGGCTTTCCAGCATGTAGACGATGGAATTGTGGCCGAGGTTGGTATTCGGGCCGTACAGCATGAAGAAATTCGGAAACCCCGGCACGCTCATGCCCAGGTAGGCCGCGGCGCCCTCGCGCCAGGCCGCGTTCAGGTCGCGCCCGTCGCGCCCGCGGATCGACATCGGCGCCAGGAAATCGGTGGCGGCAAAGCCGGTGCCGTAGACGATGGCGTCGACGGCGTGCAGCCTGCCGTCGGCGGTTTCGACGCCTTGCGGGTGGATGCGGGCAATGGCGGCGGTCAGGAGTTGCACGCGCGGATCGGCAAACGCCGCCAGGTAGTCGTCGGCAAGCAGGATGCGCTTGCAGCCGATCGGGTAGTCCGGCGTCAGGCTGGCGCGCAAGCCCGGGTCGGGCACGTCGCGCGCCAGCATCTGGCGGAAGGGCCGGCCCACGGCCAGCTGCATCATGCCCTTCAGGCGGCTGAAGGCCAGCGCACGCGCTTCGTACCTGGCGTAGATCAGGGCGCGGTGCAGGCGCATCGCCAGCGGCAGGCGCCGGAACAGCCGCTGGCACCAGCCCGGATAGGCCCGGTCGCCGCGCGGCTTCAGCCAGGCCGGCGAGCGCTGGAACACCAGCAGGGTCTTCACCTCGCCGGCGATGGCCGGGATGAACTGGGTCGCCGAGGCGCCGGTGCCGATGACCGCCACGCGCTTGCCGGCGAGGCTGGCGGCATGGTCCCAGCGGGCCGAGTGAAAGGCGGGGCCGGCGAAGCTGTCGCGGCCTGGGATGGACGGCAGCGCCGGCCGGCTCAGCAGGCCGGTGGCGCTAACAAGCAGGCGGGTGTGCAGTGTTGCCCCGGACGTCGTCAGGATGGTCCAGACCGCGTGCGCCTCGTCGAAGCGGGCCTGCGCCACTTCCCGGCCCAGGCGCAGATGCGGCAACAGGCCGAAGGCGCGGGTGCAATCGCGCAGGTAGGCCAGGATATCGGGCTGGGTGGCGAAGGTACGCGGCCAGTCCGGCTTCGGCGCGAAGGAAAACGAATACAGGTGCGACGGGACATCGCAGGCCGCGCCAGGATAGCGGTTGTCGCGCCAGACGCCGCCGACCTCCTGCGCCCGTTCGAGGATCACGAAGTGGGCGATGCCCGCCTGCAGCAAGGCCCTGCCCATGCAGATGCCGCCGAAGCCGGCGCCGATGACCACGGCCTCGAGCGGCGTGTCCGGGCTGGTGGGCGGCAGCGGCACCCCGGACGGTGCGTCGGCGGCGAGTACGCCGGATGCGGGAGGATGCGAGGTCATGCTGGTCTCCAGGTCAGGCAGCCACGTCCAAACAATTTCTGTAAAGATACTACGAAAGCGGGCATGGCGGCTTGGCCTCCGGCTGGTGTAGCATCGCGGGGTTCCGTCATCGGGATTGGCCCGCGCGCTGGGCAATCCCACTGCTTTTATTGGAGAGTCCCATGTCCTTGCCATTCGTTTCCCGTGCCCTGCTGCCCTTCCTCACCGCCCTGCCCCTGTTCGCGACGGCTGCCCAGCCCGTGGTCGAGGTCTACAAGACCGCCAGCTGCGGCTGTTGTCAACAGTGGATCAAGCATCTGGAGGAAAACGGGTTCAGCGTCAAGGCGCAGGACGTGGCGAACCCGGGCGACTACCGGGCGAAGTTCGGCATCGCCGACGCGCATGGCTCCTGCCACAGCGCCAGGGTCGCCGGTTACGCGATCGAGGGCCATGTGCCGGCATCGGACATCAAGCGCATGCTGGCCACGCGGCCGGAGGCGACTGGCCTGGCGGTCCCCGGCATGCCGATGGGCTCGCCAGGCATGGAGGGCGCGCACAGCGATCCCTACGAGGTGCTGCTGGTGAAGAAGGATGGCAGCACGGGCGTGTACAAGCGTTACCGCTGATGGGCGTGCGTCCGTGCGGCCTTCCGAGGCCTGGCTTGGCATAATTGGTACAACTTCAAGGAGGAACCATGATGAATGCACAAGGCAGGAACGGGACAGACCAGGATGCATCGGCCACGATAGGCGTGGGTGGCGCGACGAGCGGCCAGGCCGGGGCGACGCCCAGCCACGAAACGCAACAGGAAACGGGCGGCAGTGGTGGAGAGCAACTGACTGCAAGCCAGGGCGAGCTGAAAGACGCGCCGCGCGAAGGCACTGCCCACGCCCAGCCATCCGCCGAGGGTGCGCCTGCCGCACCACGCAATCCGGCCGAGCCGGCCGAGTCCGGCATGCACAGCGGCGCGCGTGGCGCCTTCGATACCCGCTCCGACCAGGCCGGGGGGACCGGCACCGGGATCGGCTCGCCGGAAAGCGGCGCCAACCAGTCGCCGGCCGACCTGGCGCCGCCGGCGGACAAAAGAGCCTGAGCGTCAAGCCGGCGCCGACGCCGGCTTTCCTGGCGCGAGCCCGTATGCGAATGGGCCCGGCAGTTCGCGCCGGGCTCCGTTATCCATTCAGTTGTCCAGCTTGATCGTCCCGTGTTCGCCCGGATCGACGTCCGGCGTGGTGCCGGTGACGGCCGCCTTGGCCATCTGGAACAGGCGCACCATCTTGCTGTCGTTCGAATCCCAGTATTCCGCGCTGTGCGGCGCCACGCGCACCAGCACCACGTGCTCGTCGTCGGGACCGTGCGGGAACCAGGCTTGCACCATCGGGTTCCAGAGCGCGCGGATGCGCTCGCGGTCGACCACGCGCTCGGCGGTGCCGCTGATCGACACGTACAGGCTGTCCTCGGGCTGGGCGAAGCTGACATTCACCTCGGGCTGCATCGCGATGTTCTGCCACAGCGGGGTGTGGATCGAGGTGTAGAACCACAGCCCGCCTTCGGCGTCGGTATCCTGGTTGGTCATCGGATGGCTGATCAGGTGGCCGTGTTCGTCGACGGTGGTGAACATGGCAAAGCGCATCGAGCGGATCTTGTCGGCCAGTGCCGCGGCCTGGACGGAAGCATTCGTTGTGGACATGGCATACCCTTCGGTTGATCGAAAACCCCATCCTAACCGCATGCACGCAAGCAATCGGTGCGGCGGCGAACGCAGGATTGCGTGTTATTAGGCCCTGCTGACCCCGCGAGGTTCGGTCGCGCACATTGATACGCCTCAGTCGCATCAATGTGCGCCCACCGATACTGTGGCTTCGCGCGGCCGGCCAGGGCCGCCCAACCGCCACACCAGCCAACGGAGGAAACGTGACGCACCCGGGCGACAATCTGCCGGCCGCGCAGCCGGCGCAGGCCGGCGGGCACGATGTGTTCCTGCAGGGCCTCGACCAGTTCAACCGGCAGCACCGGGCCGGGCACTGGGCGGGAAGCTTCGCCGATTTCCTGGGCGTCGTCCTCCCGCAGGCGGCGCAGCGCCTGGCGCGCAGCTCGCACCAGTACATCTGGGACATGATGCGCGCCACCTGCCTCGACAATGCCGAGGGCAAGCCGCGCTGCAGCCTGTTCGCCGACGACCTGTTCGGCATCGACGAGGCGCTCGAGCGGGTGGTCGATTATTTCAAGGCAGCCGCCGCCGGCTCCGAGGTCGGGCGGCGCCTGCTGTTGCTGCTCGGTCCGCCATCGGGCGGCAAGTCGACCCTGGTCATCCTGCTCAAGCGCGGCCTCGAGGAATACAGCCGCACCGACGAGGGCGCGCTGTACGCGATCGGCGGCTGCCCGGTGCGCGAATCGCCGCTGCACCTGGTGCCGCACAGCATGCGCGCCGCCTGCCGCAACACCTACGGCATCGACATCGCCGGCGAGCTGTGTCCGCGCTGCCGCGCGCGCCTGGAAGACGGCTTCGACGGCGACTTCCTGCGCATGCCGGTCGAGCGCGTGTTCATCTCCGAGGCCGGGCGCAGCGGCATCGGCACCTATGCGCCGCACGACCCCACCACCGCCGACCTGGCCGACCTGGTCGGTTCGGTCGATTTGTCGAAGGTGGCGCAGTACGGCGACGAGGGCGACCCGCGCGCCTGGTCTTGGTCCGGCGCGGTGTACGCGGCCAGCCGCGGCGTGCTGGAAATGATCGAGATCCTGAAGGTCAAGCGCGAATTCCTCTACCTGCTGCTCACGCTCACCCAGGAAAAGAACGTCAAGGTGGCGCGCTTTCCGCTGATCTACCTCGACGAAACCATCCTGGCCCACACCAATCTCGCGGAGTTCCGCAAGTTCCTGCAGGAGAGCGAAAACGAGGCCCTGCTCGACCGCATGGTGATCGTCCAGGTGCCCTACACCCTGAACTACCGCGACGAAGCGCGCATCTACCGCAAGCTGATCTCCTCGGCGGCGCCGGCCTTCCGCGACGTCCACCTCGATCCGCACGTGCTGCATGCGGCGGCGGTGTTCGCGATCCTGTCGCGCATCCAGGACGGCGACGACAAGGAAGTCGAGCTGGTCAAGAAGGTGCGTATCCATGCCGACGAGGAAGTCGATGGCGTGAACCGGGCCGACATCCGCCGGGTCAAAGAAAAGGACAAGGCGCCCGACGAAGGCTTGTCTGGGGTCTCGCCGCGCTTCGTGATCAATGCGCTGTCGAACGCCATCATCGGCTCGAACCAGAAAAGCCTGTCCACCATGGACGTGCTGCTGGCCCTGAAGGACGCCATCGAGAACGACGCCCGCATCGAGGCGCGCAAGAAACGCAAGTGGGTCGACTACCTGGTACTGACGCGCAAGGATTTCTATAACCGCTGGGTGAAGCAGGACGTGCACAAGGCGCTGTTCGTTTCCTTCGAGGGCGAAGCGCTGGAGCTGCTCGAGAAGTACCTCGACGAGGTGGAAGCCATGCTCGACAACCGCACCATCAAGGACCCGATCACGAACGAGGAACGGCGCCCGGACGAGCGCTTCCTGCGCGCGGTCGAGGAAAAGATCCATATCTCGGAGTCGGGCAAGCAGTCGTTCCGGCAGGAAGTGGTGCGCAAGGCCATGGGCGCCTACAAGCGCGGCGCCAGGTTCGGCCTCGACAGCCACATCCAGCTCAACGACGCGGTCCAGCAATACCTGTTCGAGCAGCGCCGCGACGTGCTGCGCCTGGTCAGTTCGAGCAAGCGGCCCGACGACGAGGTGCGCACCAAGATCTCGGCCGTGGAAAAGCGCCTGGTCGACGAGTACGGCTACGACGCCCACAGCGCGCGCGAAGCCCTGAACTATGTCACCACGCTGCTGGCCCAGGAATGACCGGCGCCCACGAACCGGCCGCCCTCCACGCACAGGCACAGGACTTACGCCATGGCGCTCACCATCAGCACCGAATGGTACGAGCTGTTCTCGCGCGGCGCGCGCGACTGGCTGCGCCACAACGACAAGGTGCGCGAGGCGGTGCGCCAGCACCTGCCCGACCTGATCGCCGGGCCCGACCTGATCACCGGCCCCGGGCAGCGCAGCGTGCAGGTGCCGGTGCGCCTGCTGGAACACGCGCGCTTCCGCCTGGCCGAAGGCCGTGTCGAAACCGGCGCCGGCCAGGGCCAGGGCCAGCCCGGCGATATCCTGCGCCATGCCGAGGACGACGATGACGACGAGGGCAAATACGGGGCCGGCGGCAACGAGGACGGCGAAGTCAAGCTGTTGCTGGAGTTCTCGATCGACGAGATCATGGACTGGCTGTGGGAAGATCTGCGCCTGCCCGACCTGCAACCCGTGTCCAGCCACGCCATCCCGGATGCCGAACTGGTGCGCGAGGGCTGGGACCGGCGCGGCGCGCGCTCGCGCCTCGACCGGCGCCGCACCCTGAAGGAAGCGATCAAGCGCCGCGCGGTGCAGGACGATCCCCTGCCCTTCACCGACGAGGACCTGCGCTTTCGCCAGCTGGTGAGCCGCCCGCGCCCGGCCAGCGCAGCCCTGATCTTCTTCGTGATCGACGTCTCGGCCAGCATGACCCCGCTCGAACGCAAGCTGGCCAAGTCCTTCTTTTTCTTTGCCCTGCAGGGACTGCGGCGCCGCTACGCAAAGGTGGCGGCGCGCTTCATTGCCCATACCACCCAGGCCTGGGAATTTGCCGAGGGCGATTTTTTCCAGGTGAGCGGCATCGGCGGCACGATCGCTTCGAGCGGCTTCCGGCTGGCGCTCGACATCATCCGGCGCGAGCGCCTGGCCGGGCAAACCAACCTGTACCTGTTCTACGCCTCCGACGGCGAAAATTTTACCGAAGACCGCGGCGCCACCCACCACAGCCTGAAGGAGCTGGCGGGTATGCTCAACTACATTGGTTTCGTCGAAACCCTGCCGGGCGTCACGCGCTCGCTCGATACCGAGATGCGGCGCCTGTTCACGGACCTGGAAGTGCGCGGCCTGCCGGTCGGGGCCAGCGTGCTGTCGCACCCCGACGATGTCTGGCGCGCCCTGCGCCGCTTTTTCGGCGAACAGCCCGACACGAAGGTGCCCGCATGAGCAGGGACATGCATGCGCACAGGAGTCAACACATGAGTCAGCACACTGGCGAGCACATGAGCCAGCACAGCGGCGCGTACCCGGGCGACCGCGACGCCCGCCTGGCCGAGTACGCTGCCCGCCTGGAGACGCTGGCGCTGGAGCACGGCCTCGACTTCGATCCGGTGCATTTCGACATGGTGCCGAACAGCTTCATGCTCGAAATCGCCGTCTACGGCTTGCCGGTGCGGATGCGCCACTGGTCCTTCGGCGTGCGCTACATCCACCAGCTGGTGCGCCAGCACATGGGGCATTCGCGCATCTTCGAGGTGATGTTCCCGGGCGACCCTTGCCGCGCCTTCATGCTCGAGCACAATTCGCTGGCCGAAAACACCCTGGTCACCGCCCATGTGCTGGGCCACGCCGATTTCGCCAAGAACAATGTCCTGTTCCGCCGCTTCATGAACATGGCCGGCAGCCACATCCTCGAACAAAGCGCGGCGCGCGCCCACCGCCTGGAGGCGGCGCTGGCCGAGCATGGCCAGGAAAAGGTCGAAGCCGTGCTCGACGCGGCCCTGGCCCTGGAAGCCCACATCGACATCGACCAGCCGCTGCACCGGCCGCGCTATCCGGACCACGCCGCGCCCGGCGGCGCGCCGGCCGCCGACGTGTTTCGCGACCGCTATGCCCGGCTGCCCGGCGAAACCGATCCGCCCGGAACCGACACCCGGCGCCAGCGCGCGCCGATTCCCCCGCACCCCGAACGCGACCTGCTCTGGTTCATCGCCCATTACGCGCCGGAGCTCGAGGAATGGGAGCGCGACATTTTCCTGGCCGTGCGCGAGGAAGCCTGTTATTTTCATCCCATTCACGCCTGCCAGATCATGAACGAAGGCTGGGCCTCCTACTGGCACGCGCGCCTGCTGCGCGAGGCCGGCTTCCTTCCGAACGAACTCTACCTGGCAGCGCTGAAATCGCATTCCGACGTGGTGCGTCCGTATGCTGGCGGCCAGCAGCTGGCGCTCTCGCTGAATCCCTACCACTTGGGATTCGCGATGTGGGAACACATCGTCGAGCGCGACGGCCTGGAGGCGGCGCGCCGCATCATGCGCGAGGAAGACGACTTCGGCTTCATCCGCAACTACCTCGACCCGGAACTGGCCGATCAGCTCGACCTGTTCGTCCACGAAACGCGCAAGGATGGCGAGACCCGGATCGCCAACCGCGACATCCATGCGATCCGCGAAGCGATCCTGGCGCCGAAATACAACTACGGGGCGCCGTCGGTGGCCGTCACGGCGCTGAAGGCGGACGGCAGCCTGGAGCTGCGCCACGACTACCAGCACGACGGCCGCGGCCTCGACCTCCAGCAGGCCGAGCGCGTGATGGAGTACGTCGACCGGATCTGGCGCCGCCCGGTGGCGCTGAACACGGTCGACTTCCGCGGCGTCGTGCGCACCCTTCCGGCCAGGAAAATCGGCTTTTGAGCAGGGTCCGGCATGCGGCGTGGCGGCAGTCTGTCTGCCATGCCCATGCCCATGTCCATGCCACGGGCCTGCGCTTCCTTGGCCCATGCTGCGGCCCCGGCCCCGGCTCCGGGTCCGGCTCCGGCCCATGCGCCGCTCAGGCCCGCGTTTCCGCTGACGATTATCCCGGCGCCGGGCCGACCAGCCTTACCCGAAGCGCGCCGCCTCGCCTGGCTGGTAACGCCCCGGCGCGAGTATCCCCTGCGGATCGACCGCGCCTTTCAGCGCCGCCACGGTGCGCCAGTAGGTGTCGCCCGCCGGGTCCAGCGCCGCCATCGCGTGGTTGCCCACGCGGTAAGGGATGTAGCCGGCCTCGAACAGGCGGGCGAACACGGCGTCGTGGCAAGCGCGCGCCCGTGCGGTTTCCTCCGGGTCGTCGCGGTCGTAGGCCACGGTCAGCACGCCGCCCAGGGAGCGTTCGTTGATCATGCTGAAGGTGGCGAACAGGTCGAAGCCGAAACGCGCGAAATCGGCCTCGGCCAGCGCGTGGACCGCCAGCAGGTCTTCTCCGCGCAGCGGCAGCACCGGCGACACCCAGAGCAGGCCACAGCCGTCGCGCGCGGGATCGGCGCCCTGCGGGAAGCCGGCCGGCAAGCCGCCGCGCCGGCGCCAGTAGGCGCCGGCGAGGAAGCGGCCGTTCGGCACCCCGCGGTTCATCTCGAACAGCGAGGCGCCGAGCGCGACCTGGGCGCGCAGGCGGCGTCCCGCCTCGCTGTCGCCGAGCAGGCGCCCGGCCAGGGCGCCCAGGCGCAGGCTGCGTTCGGTGACGAAGCGCGCACGCCCGCGCGTACCGCGCAGTGCGCGCTTGACGGCCTTGCGCGCCAGCGCCACCTGGGCCGCGCTGCCGTAGAGGGCGCCGGACACCGTCCAGGCGCCGAGGCCCTCGCACAGCCGGGCGCGCAGTGCCGGCGGCAGGCGCGCGCCGGACGGCGCAGGATCGTCCGTAGCGGCGGCACGCGCCAGCTCGGCATGCGGAAACACCCGCCCGCCCGACAGTACCCGCAGGTCGTTCCCGATATGCAGGATGCTGCGCAAGGTGCCGTCCAGGCGCAGGGGCCGCAAGGCGTCGACCACGGCGGCGATGTCGCCATGCGCCGGCACGCTGCACAGGAAATGGTTCACGCATTCCGCCCGTGGCATCAGCCAGATGCCGAGGCGGGTCACGATGCCCATGTTCGACTGCGTGAACAGGCCGTCGAGGAAGGGACCGACGCCATACGGGAACAGGTGGGCCGCGCGTGCCTGGCGGTAGTGGCCGAAGCCGGTCTCCAGGATCTCGCCGCTGGCCAGCACCACCTGCATGCCGGCCACGTGCTGCAGGCGGTTGCCGTAGGGCGAATGCCCGAATCCACGCTCCATGATGTTGCCGATGTAGCTGGTGTACGGCCCGGCGCCGGTGCAATCGGCCCACAAGGGATAGCCCTGCTCTTGCAGGAAGCTGGACAATTGATGCTGGGTCACGCCCGGTTCGATGACGGCATAGGCCAGCTCGGCGTCGACCTGGACGATGCGGTTCATGCGCGACAGGTCGAGGATCAACTGCCCGGCGCCGACCGCGCAGGCGTCGCCATAGCCCCAGTTTTTCCCGGTGCTGAGCGGATACACGGCGATGCCGTGGGTGGCGGCGATGCGTACCAGTTGCGCCACCTGGGCGGCGTCGGCCGGCCGCGCCACCGCCAGCGGCCGCACCGGGCGCGCCGACGTGCTGCGGGCGTAGCGCGCCAGCGTGGCTTCGTCCGCCAGCAAATGGGGCGCGCCGACCGCCGCCGTCATGTCGGCGAGAGCGGCGCGGTGGTCGATGGCGCCGCGCAGTTCGTTCATGGCGGTCATGCTGCGTCCTCCCCCTGGCACAGCGCGGCCAGGCGCGCCGTGATCCCGGCTTCCTCGCGCAGCGGGAAGAAATACGGGTAGAACGAGCGCTCGGCGCCGGCGGCGTCGAAGCTGCCGCCCCAGCGGCGGATCTGCTCGCCCATCACGTCCAGCGGCAGGCGCAGCAGCACCGCCGGCGCCCCGACCCGGCTGCAGTCGCGCTCGGCGCCGAAGTCGGAGAAGCCGAGCATGCGCTGGTAGAACGCGACGTGGCGCGGATTGACTTCGATCACGTAGTCGCTGAAGCGGCGCAAGCGGTGCGCGTACAGGTAGGAGATGTGGATCAGGGCGGCGAAGACGCGCTTCGACATGCCCTTGTCGATCGCCAGGCGCGAGGGCTCGCACAGGCGCCGTCCAGCCAGGCGCAGCGGCGCCAGGCAGTCGCCGAAGTTCTCGTCGGCCGGCAGGCGGCCGTGCAGGTCCAGGGCCAGGCTCATGGTGCCGACCAGCTCGCTGTCGGTCTCGGCATAGAAGGTGACGCGGCCGCCATCCTGGCGCGCCGCCGGGTCGAGCGCATAGCCGCGCCATGCGTACATGCGGCGCAGCAGCACGCCGGCGGCGTCTTGCCGGCCGGCGCTGCTCGCCAGGCGGACGTTGAAGACCTGGGAGCGGACCTGCTCCGCCGGCTGCGGCCTGGCGCCGGGCGGGCACGGCGCGCCGGAGG
>Ga0209023_10000730_pt1 | contig 47513 bp, 50 predicted proteins | sample LakOneMetagenome_FD_187468 | JGI IMG/M metagenome (GOLD analysis project Ga0209023, IMG submission 187468) | Freshwater and sediment microbial communities from Lake Erie, Canada (SPAdes) (version 2) | ecosystem: Environmental > Aquatic > Freshwater > Lentic | place: Lake Erie, Canada... | reverse complement strand
CTTCTGCACGACCACGCCGGAGAATTCCTCGTCAACGTCGACGACGACTTCTTCGATGGGCTCCAGAATCTGGCCGTCGTCGTTCTTGGTCAGAACGACGCGCGGACGCGACACCGAGAGCTCAAACCCTTCGCGGCGCATGTTCTCGATCAAAATCGCGAGCTGCAATTCGCCGCGGCCCGACACTTCCATCGAGTCCTTGTCGGCGGCTTCGACAACGCGCAGTGCGACGTTGCCTTCAGCTTCACGCAGCAAACGGTCGCGGATCAGGCGGCTGGTCACCTTGTCGCCTTCAGTGCCGGCGAGCGGCGAGTTGTTGACGATGAAGGACATCGACACAGTTGGAGGATCGATCGGCTGTGCCTGGATCGGTGTGTCGCAGGTCGGATCGCAGAACGTGTCGGCGACAGTGCCCTTGGTGAGGCCTGCAATCGCAACAATGTCACCGGCTTCCGCCAATTCGACCGGCTGACGTTCAAGGCCGCGGAACGCGAGGATCTTGGTGATACGTCCGCTCTCGACCGTCTTGCCGTCGCGCGACAGAACCTTCACCGACTGGTTCGGCTTCACCGATCCCGACGAGATGCGACCGGTGATGATGCGGCCGAGATACGGATTGGCTTCGAGGATCGTGCCGAGCAAACGGAACGGACCTTCTTCCACCACCGGCGGCGCGACATGCTTGATGACGAGATCGAACAGCGGCTTCATGCCCTTGTCGTTCTCGGTCTCGTTGTTGCCCATCCAGCCGTTCTTGCCGGAGCCGTAGAGAATCGGAAAATCGAGTTGTTCGTCGGTGGCGTCGAGCGCTGCGAACAGATCGAACACTTCGTTGACGACTTCGGTGACGCGCGCGTCAGGACGGTCCACCTTGTTGATGGCGACGATCGGCTTGAGGCCGAGCTTGAGCGCCTTGCCGACCACGAACTTGGTCTGCGGCATCGGACCTTCGGCGGCATCGACGAGAACGATCACACCGTCGACCATCGACAGGATGCGCTCGACCTCGCCGCCGAAATCGGCGTGGCCCGGCGTGTCGACAATGTTGATGCGGGTGTCGTCCCACTCGACCGATGTACACTTGGCGAGAATGGTAATGCCGCGCTCGCGCTCGATGTCGTTGGAATCCATGGCGCGCTCGACCTGCCGCTGGTTGTCGCGGTAGGTGCCGGATTGCTGGAGCAGCTTGTCGACGAGCGTGGTCTTGCCGTGGTCGACGTGGGCGATGATGGCGATGTTGCGCAAGTTCATGGGTCTGTGTTCTTCCAGCTAGGTCGCGGCGTCGTGCTTCGGTGTCGTGTATCGATGTGAGTGCGGGACAAACTTGTCCGTGCCGATTTTCTTTATGAGCCAAAGGCCCAAAAAGCCGGTGCCCGGTCCATATTGAACCGGGCACGCGTCACTCATTGCGGCGCAATATAGTCAGAAATCGCCCAAAAACAACGGTTAATACCGCTATTTATCCGCCCTTTTCGAGGGTCTGAGCGGCAATTTAGCCGGGCTAGACGGCCTCGGTGGGATAGACCCCGCGCAGCACTTCCTCGAAGTGGCTTTTGACGGCCTCGTTGCAGAGGCAGGCACGCGCGGTGAGCTTGTCCCGGTTGAGTGTGACAATAGCCCCGCGCCGGGTTTCCAGGATGCCCTCACCTTTGAACGTTTGGATCACGCGGCTGACATAGCTGCGACCGACGCCGAGCATGGTGGACAGTTGCTCATGGGTCAGTGGCACGCGATCTTCGCCAGTGCGCTCCATGGCGGAGATGATCCATTTCGCGGTCCGCTGCTCGATGGAGTGGATCGCGTTGCAGGCGGTGGATTGAAAGACCTGCGACAGCATGCAGTCGGCATAGCGCGCAAACAGATGCCGCAGCGATGACGAGCCGAGTTTAGCCTCTTCAAGTTTGGACACGCGCATTTTCACAAAAGGCCCGCCAACCTTGACCATGATGCGCGTGTAGGCCGGCAGAAAGCCGTGACTGACGATGCCGCCGACCGCGCCTTCGCGGCCGACAAGAATCGTTTCGACATCACGGCCGTCTTCATTCGGAACGAGAAACGACACCAGGCTCGGCCCGCAGGGAAAGTACACGGTCTCGACATCGTCGCCGGGGTTGTACATCACCCCCTCGGCGACCTCGTCCGCAGCCTCCAGATAAGGCTGTAGCAGCGCGTAATCCGAAGCGGTCATCCGCTCGATCAGATGATTGTACGGACGCGCGCCGCCTGTCGTCTTTGTCGCTGTGATGGTCATTGAGTTCCCCGCCGCCCGCATAATATACCGCAGTCCTTTTCCGTTGTGTGCAAAAGTGCACAGACGGCATGGAAAGAATGTGGTCGGTTCCGGGTGGGAACCGGTAGGCGGCGGCAACGCGCCTCTTGGCTTCGCCGCTACCGGCAACCCTCTTTGGAAAACATCCATGCAAGCGATCGTGCCCGGAGCGGACGCGGGGCCATCGGCCCTGCCCGGCGATGTCCTCATTGTGGAAGACGATCCGCTGCTCGCGCTCGATTTCAGCGAGACGCTCACGGATATCGGCGTGGCGTCGGTGCGGACGGCGTCGCAATCTCATAAGGCGCTTGAGATGATTGCAGAGCGCAACCCGGATCTCGCGCTGCTGAATGTCGGGCTCGTGCGCGGAACGAGCTTTGCCATTGCCGACCGGTTGGACAGTCTTGGCGTTCCGTTCGTGTTCGTCACAGGCTATGTCGGGCCATCGACATTTCCGCCGCGCTTTGCCCGGCGGCCTGTTCTGATGAAGCCATACCGGCAGGAACTGTTGATGGAGTTTGTGACCAACTGGCGCGCCCTCAAGGAGCCGCCGCGCGACGCCTGACGATGCGCGCTCAACCTGTGCTGCTCAGGCGACCTGACTGCGGACCGGACGCGCGTCGTTCGAGTTCGAATCGAGCAGGTAGGTCTTGCGGTCCGCAACCGCGTTATGGAATTGCTCAAGCGCGATGCTGAACGCGGTCAGCGATCCTTCTTCAATGGCACCGTCCTCGAAACAGTGCAGAGTGTCGCGCATGATCTCATCTGCTTCCGCCTGCATGGCGTCGAGCTCATCGATCGACATCGTCTTGCGCGCGACCATCAGCATTTCCATCAGGCGTTCGCGCAGGTTGGAATTGCTTTGGCGTTCGTCCTTGCGCAGATAGCTCGCAAACCACGCGCCGGCCGAGCCGAGCGCGGAGAGGCCCATCAGGCTTCCCCAGATGTAATCGCTATATTTGTCGAGAAAGGTTTTTTCTTCGCCATCGACATACGCGGCAGCACCGGGATGTGCCGGAATGGCGGCGTCTTTATCGGTGTCCGGCGTTTCCAGCTTGGCAGTCATCGGAAATTCGGACTGGATCGCCTGCCGGGTCGAGAACAACTGGCGGGCGAGCGTACCAACGGTGGTCTCCGACAGCGATTTTCGCGCGACGATGTGGTGCGCGAAGGTGATGGTATCGATCTTGTCGCTTGGACGATTGACGCCGAAGGCCCCTGCGGGAATTTCGCCCGACTCGTAGGCCGGGAATTTCTGCGCAACCGCGTCGGCACCATCGAGCGTCAGGAACACAGGGTCTTTGCCGTCTTTCGATGTCGCCGAGATCGCATCGGTGGTGATCCTGCTGGTCAGCGGACCGACCGCGAGCATCGCGTCGATCTTTTCCTTTTTCAGCGCTTCGACAAAACCCGTGGTGCTGAACTGCACGACCTGAACGTCGTCAGGTTTGACGCCGGCTTGAGTCAAAATCAGTTTCAGCAAATTGACGTTGGCCTGTGTGCGGCCGATTACGCCGACGCGCTTGCCTTTGAGTTGTTCGATGGTCGTGATGCCGCCCTTGCGCTTGCCGCCGGTCGCCCACAGCACGGCGAAGTTCTTGCGGATGCTGGCCACTGCCTGTCCGTCTTTCGGCAGATCGACGTCGCCGCGGATTACCGCAAGGTCGGTGGTGCCCGCAGTAAGACCGGCCGCACTCGACGCGGTGCCGTCGGTGATGATGGGCCGAAGCCGAACATGCTTATGGTCGCGGGAGAAAATCTGCGCGATGGACTGGATCACCTTGACGTCGTCGCTGTAAGGCGGGCCGACCGCGATCCGCAAATAAACCGGGCGGTTCAGGTAATAGACCGTACCGCCGATGGCCGCGACACCCGCCAGCACCGCAGCGAGAACGATCAACATGGCCTTCATCTTGTGCGGCCGCGACCCACCGGAGGACTTCGGTGCCTCAGTGGCCATCGATCTTGAAAACATGTCGCTCAAGCTCATAACTTTCGGAGCCTCCCGGCGGTCGCGCGCATCCTACCATAATCGTGAGCCATTGCGCAGAGTTCCATATCCGTCATGGTTAGCGGCCGAATGCCGGGTTTTCGCCGCGATGGGCAGCGATGGTCAAAAGCCAAGGCCGGACGGTCCGGGTAAACAGGAGGCGACGATGGTAGAGAAACTTTCAGGCTCGGCGCGAGACGCAGCGCTGGGAAAACTGAAGGACTGGACGGTCGTACCGGGCCGGGATGCGATCGCCCGGACGTTCACCTTCAAGAATTTCAACGAGGCATTCGGCTTCATGGCCCGCGCGGCGCTTGTGGCCGAGAAAAGCGACCATCATCCGGAGTGGCGCAATGTCTACAAGACGGTGGAGGTTGTGCTGACCACGCACGACGCGGGCGGCGTCACCAGCCGCGACATCGCGCTGGCCGAGGCGATGGACAAGATCGCGGGATAAGGCTCCGGACCAGCGTCTTGTGGCTCGTTTTATGAACCCTATGTGAAAGGGGCGCTGCTGGAGCATCGCTGAGGAAAGTCATCATGGCATCCGACGACACGGTGCATTTCGGTCCTGCTGAAAAGCTCGCGAGAGACCCCGAGCGCGTGCGCAAGAATTTCTGGATCAAGCTCAAGCGCGTCGCCGCAAAAATTCCGTTCGCCGAGGAATTGCTGGCGGCGTACTATTGCGCGTTCGACCGGCAGACGCCGCGCCATGTGCAGGCGGCGCTGCTCGGCGCCCTCGCCTATTTCGTGCTGCCGTTCGATTTCATTCCCGACATGCTGCCGGTGCTCGGCTTCACCGACGATGCGGCGATCCTCGCCACGACAATCAGACTGGTGTCGAGCCACATCAAGCCGGAGCATCGCGACGCCGCGCACAATGCAATGACGCGCGGATTGGATGATGTGACCGTCGAGACCTGAGGTGCTTGTCATTCTTCGAGGTGCGCTAGGGCGCGCACCTCGTGAAGACATCAAGTCTCACGGATGCAAGATCACCTTGCCCATCGCCTTACGGTCGGCGAGCACCTTGAGCGCATCGGCGGTCTTGGCCAGCGGGAATGTGCTGTCCACATGCGCGGAGATTTTTCCTTCTGCCGCCCAGCGCATCAGCTTTTCGAGATTGGCCCGGCCATCCTTCGGATCGCGCTTCATATACGCGCCCCAGAACACGCCGCGAATGTCACAGCCCTTGAGCAGCGCGAGATTGAGCGGAATCTTTGGAATGTCACCGGCGGCAAAACCGATCACCAGAAAACGCCCCTTCCAGCCAAGCGAACGCACGCCGATCTCGGCATAAGCTCCGCCCACCGGATCGAACACGATGTCGATGCCCTTGTCGCCGCCAACGCGCTTGAGCGCTTCCTTCAAATCTTCCTTGGCGTAATTGATCGTCAGTTCGGCGCCGTGTTGCTTGGCGAAGGCGAGCTTCTCGTCGGACGACGCGCAGGCGATGACTTTCAAGCCGAGTACCTTGCCGAGTTCGCAGGCCGCTAGCCCAACGCCGCCCGCCGCACCGAACACAACAAGCGTCTCGCCCGGCTTAGGATCGGCGCGATCCTGAATGGCATGCAGCGCCGTGCCGTAAATCACGATGATTCCCGCCGCGCGGTCGTAGTCGAGACTGTCCGGAATTTTCACCGCCTGCCCGGCAGGCACGGCAACCTTTTCACGCGCGCCATTGAAGCCGCAAGACGCCGCAACACGGTCACCCGGTTTGAGGTCGGTGACGCCCGCGCCAACGCTGTCGATCACGCCCGCGATTTCGGCAGCCGGTGAAAACGGAAACGGCGGTTTGACCTGATACTTGCCCTGGATCATCAGAAGGTCGAAGAAATTCAACGCCGCCGACTTGATCGCTATGACGACTTCGCCCGGTCCCGCGACGGGTTCGGCAATGTCGCTCAGAACAAGATCGTCGGGACCGCAATACTGAGAGCAGAGAATGGCTTTCATGGACACACCTGATGTTGCGGAGGAAACAGGCGGTCTTCTTGCCGGATTTGATGGTGACGGACAATCCGAATTGCGACAATTGGCGGCGCACAACAAGCATGTGTTGAACGCAACCGTTTGAGGTACAAGCGTGCGCAACGATTTGCGCAATCGGGCTTGCGGGATCGAACTATGTTTGAAAAACTGCCGTGACTCGCGAACGAATCTGCATGGCCGAACCGAGAATGCCGAGCCATCATCCAGTCACAATATTGAAGGATCGAATTCCGGTGATGTCATTGCAGCGATCGTTGATATTTCTCGCAGCCGTTTTGCCAGTTTGCGGCGCGGCAACCCTCGCCGCCGCGCAGACACCGCCTCCCAAATCATCCAAGGCCGCGCCGAAAGCAGCGCCTGCTGCAGCAGCCAAAAATGCCGCGCCTGCCGCGAAGCCTGCTCCGGCACCTGCCGCCGCCGGAAATGCCGAACCATCACTGGTCGGCCAGTTCGGCACATGGGGCGCTTACACCGCGACCCCGAATGGCAGAAAGGTTTGCTTCGCGCTGGCCAAGCCAGCCTCGTCCAAAACCAATCCGCCAAATCGCCCGCGCGATGCGTCCTACGCCTTCATCTCGACGCGCCCCTCCGAGAAAGTCTCCAACGAAGTGTCGATCATGATCGGCTACACGCTGAAGCCGGGCTCCGAAGGCTCATTGGAAATCGGCGGTTCGCGCTTTGCGATGTACTCACAGGGCGACGGACTCTGGATCAAGAACGCCGCCGAGGAAGACCGGCTGGTTGACGCGCTGCGCAAGGGCGCGGATGCGACGGTTAAGGGCGTTTCCGCCAAGGGCACCGAGACCACGGACACCTTTCCGCTGAAGGGCTTGGCGCAAGCGCTGGACAAGCTGGCGCAGGAGTGCCGCCGCTAAGGCGTCAAAGCGGTCGCAATTGGCGGATTTTGGCCCTATATAGCGGGTCTTGGAGCTAGGCCTTGGCCATAGCTCCATAGGCTTTTGCCAAAACCGCTTCCCGAGACACGTATCGCTATGACCATGACCGAAACGCCGAGCGTTCTGGAAAAAACCGCGCTGGAAACTTACGTGCCGCCATCGAAGCCTTCGCTGGTGGGGCTGTCGCGCGAGGAAATTGCCGAGCGTCTCGGCAAGATCGGCGTCGCCGAAAAGCAGCGCAAGATGCGCGTGCAGCAGCTCTGGCACTGGATGTATGTGCGCGGCGCGCAGAGCTTTGCCGACATGACCAATGTGTCGAAGGACATGCGCGCGCAACTCGAGCAGCATTTCACCGTCGACCGGCCCGAAGTCGTCGCGGAGCAAATCTCAAATGACGGCACGCGCAAGTGGTTGCTGCGGCTGCCGGGCGATGCGGATGGCCGTGCGCATGAGGTCGAGTGCGTCTACATTCCCGAAACCGATCGTGGCACACTATGCGTGTCGTCGCAGGTTGGCTGCACGCTGACCTGCTCGTTCTGCCACACCGGCACGCAGCGCCTTGTGCGCAATCTCACGGCGGGCGAGATCGCCGGACAGGTGATGGTGGCGCGGGATCGTCTCAACGACTGGATCGACCGCGAGACGCCGAACGGCAACCGCCTCGTCACCAACGTCGTCATGATGGGCATGGGCGAGCCGCTGTATAATTTCGACGCGGTGCGCGACGCGCTGTTGATCGTGTCCGACAATGAAGGCATCGGCATTTCCCGCCGCCGCATCACGCTGTCCACATCGGGCGTGGTGCCGAACATCGCGCGCACCGGAGACGAGATCGGCGTGATGCTCGCGATTTCGCTGCATGCGGTGCGCGATGAGTTGCGCAACGAACTGGTGCCGCTGAATAAGAAGTATCCGTTGCAGGAATTGCTTGACGCCTGCCGCAACTATCCAGGCTCGTCCAATTCGCGCCGCATCACGTTTGAATATGTGATGCTGAAGGGCGTGAACGACTCGCTCGATGACGCGAAGTTGCTGGTGAAGATGCTCAAGGGCATTCCAGCCAAGATCAATCTCATTCCCTTCAACCCGTGGCCCGGCACCAAGTACGAGTGCTCGGACTGGGACCAAATCGAGAAGTTCTCGGAATACATTTTCAACGCGGGCTATTCCTCGCCTGTGCGCACCCCGCGCGGCCGCGACATTCTCGCCGCCTGCGGTCAGTTGAAATCCGAGACTGAAAAGCTCTCCGCGCGCGAGCGTCAGGCGCTGCGCGCCATGGCGATGACGGACTAATCTCAATGGCCCTGATCGGACGTTTCTTTGCAGTCACCTTCGGCTTTCTTGCCGCGTGTTTCGTCGCGGGTGCGGTGGTGCTGTACGCGCTGTTCTTTCCTGAGATGAGCGATGTCTCCTCGCTCAACATCGATCAGGGCGCGATCAACATGGTGCTCGGCTTCGGATTCATCCTAGTCAGCGGCTTTGCGCTGATGCCGGCGCTGATGATCGCACTCATCACCGAAGCCTTCTCGATCCGTCACATCCTTGCTTATGCCATTGCAGGCGGCCTCGCCGGATTGTGCTGCTATCTCGCCTTCATCCCGTTCGACACCGTGAACATGACCTTCAACGGCATCGTGCGCCGCCATCTCGAAGTGATGGTCGGCGCGGGCATTCTCGGCGGCGTGGTTTACTGGCTGATTGCGGGCCGCAATGCCGGAGGATGGCGCTATGTTACGCCGCCCCCACCGCCCTTGCCGCCGATCCCGCGCTAAGAATAATAAAGATTACTTCTTCGCCCAGCGCAGCGCCTGCTCCAGCCGGTCGTTGCCCCAGAACAATTCACCATCAGACGTGGTGAATGTCGGCGCGCCGAAGAAGCCGCGCTTCTGCGCCTCTGCCGTCAAGTCTCGCAACTCGCCCTTGATGGCGTCGCTTTGCGCGGCTGCGAAAGTCACATCCACCGGCACCTTCAGCTCCGTCAAAATATCCGAGATCACAACCGTGTCCGAGATCACGCGCTTCTCCGCGTACTCGGCCAGAAACACAGCGCGGCTGAAGTCGTGACCCCAACTCTCCTTGAATCCCACCAGCGCCACGCGCGCGGGCAACACCGAGGATTGCGGAAACACATCCGGCCATTGGAAGCCGACGCCTATCTCGTCAGCCAACCGCTTCACGTCGCGGATCATATGCTGCCCCTTCGCCGGAAACAGATTGAACGGAGAATCCTTCATGCCTTGAGACGCAAAAATCGGCCCGAGTAGAAACGGTTTCCAGCGCACCTCGACACCGGCGGCCTCCGCGAGCGGCGCGATCCGCATGGCGGACAGGAAGGAATAGGTCGACGCAAAGTCGAACCAGAAATCCAGAACGGGCTTGGGCATGAGTGTCGGCGCTCCCCTGTTTGCTTGTTCATTTTGCCGAAGCCTAGCAGGTTCCTTACGACTGCGTGAGCGCGGCCGAAGCCACTTTTATTCCCCGGTTCCGTCGGCTAAACACCGCCCATGAACCGCACGGGACTTTTTATCGCACTGATCCTTGCCGTCGTTGTTGGCGTCGTGTTCGGGATTTATCCCGATCTCGACATCCGCATTTCTGGAATGTTTTACGACGCGACGACGCGCATTTTCCCGATGTCAAAACGCGCAGGTGCGGAGTTTGCCCGCACAGCTGCAATGTGGGTGGCGTGGTTGCTGGTGTTGCCGGCGATGATCGCTTTTGTCATCAAGATGATCTGGCCCGTGAAGCCGCTGATGATGTCGGGCCGCTCCACGGTATTCCTCGTGGTGACGATGCTGCTTTCGGCCGTTGTCGTGTCGAACATCGTGTTCAAAGGTTACTGGGGCAGACCCCGGCCGGTGGCCGTGACGCAGTTCAACGGCAAGCTCGACTTCATGCCGTGGTGGGATCCGCGCGGCGCGTGTCCGAAGAACTGTTCGTTTTTCTCCGGCGAGGGCGCGACCGCATTCTGGACCTATGCGCCGGCCGCTTTGGCACCGCCTACCTGGCGACCGCTGGCCTATGTGGCCGCCACCGCGTTCGGAGTCGCCACCGGCGGCTGGCGCATCATCTTCGGCGGACACTTTTTCACCGATGTGCTGTTTTCGGGCGTCGCCTCGTTTCTCATCGTGTGGCTGACCTACGCCTTCATCTATCGCTGGCCGTCTACGCGGCTGACGGATGCCGGCATCGATGCGTGGCTCACGCGCATTGCATGGCCCGGCTATCGCTGGCGGCAAAAGCTGATGGGACGTGATGTCGGCGACACGCCCCGGCTGCGGCCCGGCGCTGCTGAATAGCGGCTTTCCCGCGTCCTTCGGCGATCGGGCTTGCTCCCCGGCCTTCCCTTGCCTGCCCAATCTTTCTATAGAAAGCCGATCCCGGCTGCGGCCCATTGAATGGACGTTCGATGACTACGATTCTGAAAAGCCTACCCAAGGGAGAAAATGTCGGCATCGCTTTCTCGGGCGGGCTCGACACCAGCGCGGCGCTGCTTTGGATGAAGCAGAAAGGCGCGCGCGTCTTCGCGTACACCGCCAATCTGGGCCAGCCCGACGAAGCCGACTACGACGAAATTCCACGTAAGGCGATGGAATTCGGCGCGGAGGAAGCACGCCTCGTGGATTGCCGGACGCAACTGGTTCACGAAGGCATCGCCGCGATTCAATCGGGCGCATTCCACGTCTCGACCGGCGGTATCGCTTATTTCAACACGACTCCACTTGGCCGCGCCGTGACCGGCACGATGCTGGTCTCGGCGATGAAGGAAGACGGCGTCAACATCTGGGGCGACGGCTCGACCTACAAAGGCAACGACATCGAGCGGTTCTACCGCTACGGGCTGCTGACCAATCCGGATTTGCGAATCTACAAGCCGTGGCTCGATCAGCAGTTCATCGACGAATTGGGTGGCCGCGCGGAAATGTCCGCGTTCATGACCGCCCACGGTTTCGCTTACAAGATGAGCGCCGAGAAGGCGTACTCGACCGACAGCAACATCCTTGGTGCAACTCACGAAGCAAAAGACCTCGAGCATCTCGACAGCGGCATCAAGATCGTCAACCCGATCATGGGCGTGCCGTTCTGGCGCGACGACTGCGCGGTAAAGGCCGAGACGGTCTCAGTGCGATTTGCGGAAGGTCAGCCCGTTGCACTCAACGGCAAGACATTCGGCGATCCCGTCGCGCTGTTTCTTGAAGCGAATGCCATCGGCGGGCGGCACGGCCTCGGCATGAGCGACCAGATCGAAAACCGGATCATCGAGGCGAAGAGCCGTGGCATTTACGAAGCGCCGGGCATGGCGCTGCTTCACATCGCCTATGAACGTCTGGTCACCGGCATCCATAACGAAGACACCATCGAGCAATACCGCATCAGCGGCATGCGGCTTGGGCGATTGCTCTATCAGGGACGATGGTTCGATTCTCAGGCGTTGATGTTGCGCGAAACCGCGCAGCGTTGGGTCGCGCGCGCGATCACCGGCGAAGTGACGCTCGAACTGCGCCGCGGCAACGACTATTCGATTTCGAATACGGAAAGTCCGAACCTGACCTATGCGCCGGAACGACTGAGCATGGAGAAGGTCGAGGACGCGCCGTTCACGCCGGGCGACCGTATCGGTCAGTTGACCATGCGCAATCTCGATATTTCCGACACGCGCAACAAGCTGAACCTCTACACAAAGACGGGCTTGCTGTCGGCGGGCGAAGGCTCGCACATTCCGAAGCTCGATAACGACAAGAGCTGAAGCGCGCGGGTTACGCTCCATGCGCGGCGACGTCTGATCAAACAAAAACGGCCGGGAGATTTCCCGGCCGTTTTCTTTCAGATCATCTGCCTCAGCGCGGACGCGGAGGAGCAGTGCCCGGAGGCGGCGGCGGCAATGACGCCTGTCCACCGTTCAGGAGCGGCGTGATGTTGCGGATGGTGACGCGCCGGTTGAGACGGCTCGGCCCATCGGTCTGCTCTTTCAGATACTGCTCGCCGTAACCCTGCGACGTGAGATTTTCCGCAGGCACGTTGAACTGCTGAGTGAGCAGCGTCGCGGCAGACTCGGCGCGGCGATCCGATAGCGACAGATTGTCGACATCGCTGCCCACAGCATCGGTGTGTCCTTCGATCAAGAACACCGCAGTCGGAGTTCGCTGGATCGCGCGGTTGAGGCCGTCGGCAATCGCCTGCAGCTTCGCCGCCTGATCCGGCGGGATTTCCCAAGAACCGGTCTCGAAGTTGATGCTGTCGAGATCGATCGACGGCATGCGCTGGCGCACCGAGGGGCTGTAACGGATTTCGTCAAGCGAGTAGCGGCGCTCGATCCGCTCCACCGGAGGTGCAATCAACGTGTCGTAGATCAGTTCGGGCGGAGCATCTTCCGCTTCGACGATGTAGCGGTTCTGCGGAATGCGCAGGACCGGCGGCGGTAGCGCGACGAAGTAACCGCCGATAGCACCAGCGACCACGCCAGCCGCGAGGCCTGCGCCGAAGCCCGGTCCACGCCGGTTGTCGATGATGATCACCTCGCGTCCGTCAGGACCGCGGCGGATACGCCGGAGCAGACCGCCATTGTTGTCGTTGACGGTGATGATCTGCGATCCGTCCGGCCGCACGACGATGGTGCGCGTGTCGTTGCCTTCGCGGCTCACGCGCACATCGCGCGCGCCGTAACGGAAACGATCGACATCATTGTGCCGGACGAACGATTGTCCGTTCGGGTCTTGAATGATGACGCGTCCCGGCTCGCGGATGACTGTGCGTCCGCCTTCCGTGGTCTGCTGACGCTGACCGCGGAAATCGTCCAAACGTCCCGTCGGCCGCGTGCCAGGCTGTTGAACCGGAATCGGCGTGGCCTGCACCGCAGGCGCTGCGGGCAGCGGTGCTGCGACGGGAGCCGTCACGGGTGCTGCAGGCGTGCCTGCGGGAAGTCCCGGAGGCGGACCCTGACGCTGACCGCGGCGATCGCCGAAGCCCGGCTGTCCCGGCGCGGGCGGTTGACCCGGCGTCGTTGGAGTCGGAGCCGTTTGCGTCGGCGCTGCACCAGGCGCAGGCGGAGCGGCAGCCGGAGGCGGTGGCGGAGCAACGCCACCCGCAGGCGGCGGCACCGGAGCCGGTGTCGGCGTCGTGCCCGGTGTCGGCGGACGCAGAGTGTCGGCAGGTGCGCGCTGCGGCAAACCTTCCCGCTGAGGTGTCACATCGCGAACGCCGGGAGCGACCGGCGGTGTGCTGCCGGGCTGACGCTGCACATTCGGCGGAGGCGCAGGCGGCGCGGAAGGAGCCGCGCTCGGCGCAGGTGGTGGAGCGCTGCGTTCAACAGGTGGTGGCGGTGCTTTTGGAGCAGCCGGTGGCGGCGGAGGTGCAGCTTTCGGATCCGCCCTTTCAGGGGCAGGCGCAGCCTTTGGTGCCGGCGGCGGCGGTGGAGGCGCGGCCTTCGGGGCAGCAACAGGAGGAGGCGGTGGCGCTGCCTTTGGCGCGGCGGGTGGTGGTGGCGGTGCGGCGCGCGGAGCTTCCGGCGGCGGAGGCGGCGCAGCCCTCGGAGCAGCAGGAGGAGGTGGCGGCGCAGCGCGAGGTGCAGCCGGAGGCGGTGGCGGTGGTGCTGCTCGCGGTGGCGCAGGAGGTGGCGGCGGAGGTGCAGCTCTCGGTGGAGCAGCAGCAGGCGGTGGCGGTGGTGCTTTCGGCGGAGCAGCCTTTGGCGGTGCCTGTTCAGCCGGAGGCGCTGCTTGCGCAACAACCAGCGGCGAGGTTTCCGCATGAGCAGGAGGTTGCGACAGTTGAACGGCTGCGATCGCAGTCGTCGTCAGCAGAATGAGTCGAATGTTCTTCATGATGACCTTTGAGGTGGGATGGAAAACGGATCAAGACCGCGATGCGAGATCAAAGTGACGCGAACTGCGCGCGGAAAAAAGAGTGAAGAAAAACGCAAGACCGGCGACGCCGCCAAACTCGCGCGTGTGTGAACATCAATCAGTGATTCGTGATGAGGCGTTAATGTGGCGAATCCAAAATCCGCGCCGACTATTTTGACGCCGCATCGAATCACACGCGCCTAAATGAATGCACGTTAAGAAACGTGCGGCAAATCGACTTTGCCGCACGCTTTACATTGCATCGCATTCAACGCGCATCGGTCGCGGGATGCGGCGTATGAGTCGGACCACGCACCGGCAGTTCGTCCGGTATGCGTCCGGGTAGCTCCTGCGGCTGCGGCGGAGCCCCCGGTTCTTGCATTGGCGTCGGTATTTCCGGGCGCGGACCACCGGGCGGATTTTCGACCGGCGGCTCGACAGGTGTACCGGGCGTCGGCGGAGGAATCTCCTGCGGGTCACCCACCGGCTCGCCGGGAATCTGCGAGCTTATTTGCATCGCCGCCTGCTGCATCACATCGCGACCTTGCGGTTCTCGCCGATCTCGGGACGATTTCCGGTCGCGGCTGCCACCGCCATCTTGATCGTGTTGATGATCTTGCCCGGCGTGTCCCAATACTCGGCCTGCGTCGGCGTCACCTTCAATATGCAAATGTTCGGATCGTCCGGCGAATCCCACCAGGCTTTGGCCCAGGGATTCCACAATTCCTTGATCTTGGCGCGGTCGCTCGAGACGGAAGCTTCGCCGGTCACCGACACATATTTTGGTCGCTGGCATCCGCGAAGGCGAGACACACGGTAGGAAACTTTTTGAGCTGGTCGTCGGTTTGATGACGTTTGTCCGCAAGAAAATAAAATGCGTTTTCATCGCGAGCGACATGCGCGCTCATCGGACGCGAATGTGGATTCTGTCCATCCCAGCTTGCCAGCATGGCCACGGAAATTTTTTCCGCGAGATCCCATACACGGTCGCTGTCTTTCGCCGAAGTGCTGCCTGCCATTGCGGTCGCTCCCTGATGTCGGATGATTTGCGATACAACGGGCGCGGGAACAGGATGTTCCGCCCTGCACCGTTCTCCATGACGGTTCCTGCGTGTTGACAGCGAGCGAAGCCATCGAGATACGTGGAACAATTCTTAATCTTCATAGGAGCGTCCAATGCCGATCGCATACTGGTGTATCCTGGTGGCTGCCTTTCTGCCGTTCGCATGGGTGAAATACGCCAAGGCCGGAAGCGGCAGCGACAACCGCAACCCGCGCGAGGACCAGTTGGCTCCGCGCCAGCGCCGCGCCTATGCGGCGCATCAGAATGCGTTCGAGAGTTTTCCGTTTTTCGCGGTCGCCGTGCTGGCGGCACTGACAATGGGGGCTTCGGTCGGCACGGTAAATATCCTTGCCCTGCTCTACATCCTGCTGCGCGTCGCGCACGGGCTGCTTTATATCGCCGACAAATCCGCGCTGCGTTCGCTCAGCTTTGCCCTGGCCATGATCGTCAATGTCGCGATCTTCGCCCTGCCCGCCTTCAAGTAGATTTCAAGTCTGGTCCGGCGCGGGTTGCGGATCGGGGCTTTGGAGATAGCGCTCGAAGCGACTGGTTGCGCTCTCGTCATGCCTGATTTCGGGATCGAGCGTGTAAAGCTCCTGCGCGCGGTCAATACCGCGCAACGCAAATCGTCCGGTCGAAACGAAGTGGCTGCTGCCGGATGAATCAAGTCCGCCGAGAAACTCCGACGACACCAGAAACGCACGATCGACCGACCGGCACATCGATGCGATACGGCTGACTTCGTTCACCGCAGGTCCGACAACCGTGAAGTCGAGACGGTCCTCGCTGCCAATATTGCCATAGAACACCTCGCCGACATGCAGGCCCACATAGGCGGTTGTCACCGGCTTGTTCTCCGCCGCGCGGCGTTCGTTCACCGCATCGATATTTTTGCGGAAATGGTTTTCGGCGCGCAAGGCGCAGCGGCGTGCGACGCCCATGTTGTCTGCATTGAAAATCGCCAGCACACCGTCGCCGATCAGCTTGAGGACGTCGCCGCCTTCATCATGGATCGCGCCGATGGCGGCATCCGCATAATCGTTGAGAAAGGGAATAAATTCTGCGGGCTCGATGCTTTCGGCAATGGCGGTGGAGCCGCGCAAGTCCGAAAACCAAAGCACGGCGTTAATGCGGTCCGCGACGCCGCGCGAGATACGTCCGCTCAGCACGCGCTCGGCAGCATCGCGCCCGAGATAGACATGGCCGAGCGTGCGCGCGACGCGTTCATGGGCGGCGGATTTGATGGCGAGACCGAGCAGCGGCACCATTTGCCGCATCGCGCCGAGTGCATGTTCGTCGAAACCATTCTCGCGCCGCATGCACCAGAGCGAATAAACGCAGTCCATTTCTCCGATAATGCCGGAATCTCCGAAGCGGTGAACGAAGGTCGCGAAATGCTTATGACCCTCGTTCGCGAGATTCGTGGTCATCCGGAAATTGTGCATCTCGTCGCCGATGCAAAGCTCGTCGCGGCCGGTTTGAAGCATGTGGTAGAACGGCGAACGCTGCCAGTTTTCGGCTGCCTCACCTTCGCTCGTCGATCCGTATTCAAAGACGTTGCTTTCATCCGTCTCGGTGTCTGTCCAGCGAAAGCCTTGGCCTTCGAAAATCGGATGCAGCGTATCGATGAACATGATGCCGCGTGACAACTCAAGCCCGGCAGCGCGGCAACGCTCGCAGAAACCGCGAACAACATCGGCTTCGGGAAGGCCCGACAAACCTGCGCCGACAAGCCAGTTCATGATGTCGAGGCGTGAAGTCTGATCCATGCCGTATGACCGATTGAAGAGAGGCTCGTTACAGATAGTAGCCGTCATGGCAGGTCATAGCCATTCGAAGAATGGCGCAACGTACCCCATGAATCGAGATGGCCGGGACAAGCCCGGCCATGACAACATCAAAGACAAAATAAACTGAGATTAGACCTGCCGTTCGACCAGCTTCAGCTTGAGATCGGCGATGGCCTCAGATGGATTGAGTCCCTTCGGGCAAGCCTTCGCGCAATTCATGATGGTGTGGCAACGATAAAGCCGGAACGGATCTTCGAGGTTGTCGAGACGTTCGCCAGTGGCCTCATCGCGCGAGTCCTTGACCCAACGGTCGGCAGCCAGCAGCGCAGCAGGACCGAGGAAGCGATCACTGTTCCACCAATAGCTCGGGCATGAGGTCGAACAGCAGGCGCAAAGAATGCACTCGTAGAGACCATCGAGCTTGGCGCGGTCTTCCTGCGACTGCTTCCATTCCTTTTGCGGCGTCGCAGTCGTGGTGTGGAGCCACGGTTCGATGGACGCATATTGCGCATAGAAGTTGGTGAGGTCGGGAACGAGGTCTTTCACCACCGGCTGATGCGGCAGAGGCTTGACGTTGACCGAGCCAGCATCGACATCGTGCATCGACTTAGTACAGGCCAATGTGTTCTGGCCATCGATGTTCATGGCGCAGGAGCCGCAGACGCCTTCGCGACATGAGCGGCGGAAAGTCAGCGTCGGATCGACATTGTTTTTGATCCAGATCAGGCCGTCGAGCACCATCGGACCGCAATCGGTCGTATCGACGTAATAAGTGTCGGTGCTCGGGTTTTTGCCGTCATCCGGATTCCAGCGATAGATTTTATATTCGCGCAACTTGTCAAGCGCCGCACCTGCGGGCTTCGGCCATTCCTTGCCGCCGCTGATGGTGGAATTCTTCGGCAGTGTGAACTGAACCATGCTCTTGAGCCTTCGCCTGTTCGCCTAAATCAATTCGGTCGGATCAATACACACGCGCCTTGGGCACGATGTACTGCACGTCGTTGGTCATGGTGTAGTCGTGCACCGGGCGGTAGTTGAGCGTGGAGTTGCCCTTGCCGTCGATCCACGCTAGCGTGTGCTTCATCCAGTTCTTGTCGTCACGTTCCGCGAAATCCTCGCGCGCATGAGCGCCGCGGCTCTCGGTGCGGTTGGCAGCTGAATCCATCGTCACCACCGCCTGAACGATCAGGTTGTCGAATTCCAGCGTTTCGATCAGGTCCGAATTCCAGACCAGCGAGCGGTCGGTCACGGACACGTCGCCGATGCCGCCATGCACCTTGTGGATCAGGTCCACGCCTTCATGCAAAACGTCGCCAGTGCGGAACACGGCGCAGTTGTTCTGCATCACCTGCTGCATGTTATCGCGCAGCTTCGCGGTCGGCGTGCCGCCGGACGCGTGACGATAGTGATCGAGACGGCCGAGCGCGAGATCGGCGGAGTTCGCCGGCAATTCGGGCTGGCGTGCATTCGGCGTCAGCTTTTCGGCACAGCGGAGTGCTGCTGCGCGGCCGAACACCACAAGATCGATCAGCGAATTGGAGCCCAAACGATTCGCGCCATGCACGGACACGCAGGCCGCCTCGCCGACAGCCATCAGGCCCGCAACCACCGCATTGTCGTCGCCGTCCTTCTTGGTAACGACTTCGCCGTGATAGTTCGTGGGAATGCCGCCCATGTTGTAATGCACGGTCGGAAGCATCGGGATCGGTTCGCGGGTCACATCGACGCCTGCGAAAATCTTCGCCGACTCCGAAATACCGGGCAGACGCTCGTGCAAGATCTTCGGATCGAGGTGGTCGAGATGAAGGTAGATGTGATCCTTCTTCTTGCCGACACCGCGGCCTTCGCGAATTTCGATGGTCATCGCGCGCGAGACAACGTCGCGCGAGGCAAGGTCTTTCGCCGACGGCGCGTAACGCTCCATGAAGCGCTCGCCTTCGGAATTGACGAGATAACCGCCCTCGCCGCGCGCGCCTTCGGTGACAAGACATCCCGAGCCGTAAATCCCGGTCGGGTGGAATTGCACGAACTCCATGTCCTGCAGCGGCAGGCCGGAGCGCAGCACCATCGCGCCACCGTCGCCGGTGCAAGTATGTGCTGACGTACATGACGCATAGGCACGGCCGTAGCCGCCGGTCGCCAGTATCGTCATCTGCCCACGGAAACGATGCAGCGTGCCGTCGTCGAGCTTGAGCGCGATCACGCCGCGGCACACGCCCTGATCGTCCATGATGAGATCGATGGCGAAAAACTCGATGAAGAATTCAGCCGAGTGGCGCAGCGCCTGACCGTACATCGTGTGCAGCATGGCGTGGCCGGTGCGGTCGGCTGCGGCACACGTGCGCTGCGCCTGACCCTTGCCGTAGTCCATGGTCATGCCGCCGAACGGGCGCTGATAGATCTTGCCGTCTTCGGTTCGCGAGAACGGCACACCCCAGTGCTCGAGTTCGTAAACAGCGTCGGGCGCGTTGCGCACCATGTATTCAATCGAGTCCTGATCGCCGAGCCAGTCCGACCCCTTCACGGTGTCGTACATATGCCAGCGCCAGTCATCCTTGTGCATGTTGCCGAGCGAGGCAGAGATGCCGCCCTGCGCTGCGACGGTGTGCGAGCGCGTCGGAAAAACCTTGGTAATGCAGGCGGTGCGCAGGCCTGCTTCCGAACAGCCGACAACGGCGCGCAAGCCCGCGCCACCGGCGCCGACCACGATCACGTCATAGGTATGGTCCTCGATCGGATAGGCCGATCCGTTGATTTTGCCGTTGGCGGCAGGTGCGCTCTGGCCGTTGGTCGCCATGCGTTAAACTCCCGATGACAGCTTGAAGATGGCGTAGATCGACGCAAGGCCGACCGCTGCGGAAAAGAAATTGTTGGCGATGATCGCCGCCAGCTTGGTTTTCTCGTCGGTGACGTAGTCTTCCAAAACCACCTGCATGCCAATCTTCATGTGCCAGACGCTGGCGATGATGAAGAGGATCATGATGATGGCGATCAGCGGCGATCCGAGGATTTGCGCAGCGCCCGCCTGATTGCGCCCAAGCAGCGACAGGATGACGACGATCACCGGAATGAACAGCAGGATCATCGCAATCGCCGTGAGGCGCTGGCGGAAGAAATCCGACGTGCCGCCGTGAGCGGAGCCGAGATTGCGCACGCGGCCGAGCGGCGTGCGCATGGAAGGCGAAGACTTCGAAGATTCGGCGCTCATCGTCCGCCTCCGACAACATAAGCAATAACCCAGATCACGATGGTCAGCGTGATCGACCCGATCAACGCCGCGCGCGTGAGCCACTCACGCTCGCTGGGGCCGAAGCCGTAACCGAGATCCCAGATCAGATGGCGGATGCCGCCGAGCATGTGATGCAGCAGCGCCCATGTGTAGCCGAACACCACGATGCGACCGATCCAACTTGAGGTGAAGCCCTGGATGGCGGCATAAGCGCCGGGACCTGAGGCCGTTGCGATCAGCCACCAGGCCATCAGCAACGTGCCGACATAAAGCGCGACGCCGGTAATGCGGTGGACGATGGACATCGCCATCGTCAACGTCCAGCGGTACGTCATGAAAGGGGAAAGCGGGCGGTCGATCCTGGGTGCCATGAGCGACTTTGACGGTTTGCGGCGTGAGAGACCTGCCGACTTAGTATGCGGGGACCGGTTGTTAGAGAGTTTCTATTTACGAACTCACCGGAACGAGCGCAACGCAGAACTGAACAACAAATGAACTAAAAACCGTTGCTTGGTTTCGGTCTACCAAGGTTTTGGTACTCATGCGCGGGAAGCATGCTACGAGCGTGGTTCCTATGGTATCCGAAGCCGGATTTTCCGCCACCGCGCCCCCTTCCCTCCGCCACACCATCTCAAGCGAGCGAGCGTCATGATTGCAGGTCTTTCAACGTCTCAATTGGTTGAACTGGTCGCGCTTCTGCTTTTGACCGGGGCGATTACAGGGTTTCTGGCGGGCATTTTCGGAGTCGGCGGCGGCGCGGTGCTGGTGCCGGTTCTCTACGAGCTGTTCCGCGTGATCGACATCCCCGCCGAAGTGCGGATGCCGCTGGCGGTCGGAACGTCGCTAGCCATCATCATTCCGACTTCGATCAGTTCGCTACGAGCGCATCACGCCAAGGGAGCGGTGGACACGCTCATCCTGCGGCAATGGGCGGTGCCGGTTGTAGCCGGCGTGCTGATGGGCAGTGTCGTGGCGCGCTACGCGCCGCAGCAGCTTTTCAAGATCGTGTTCGTGGTCGTCGCGGGCATCTCCGCGATCCGGTTGCTGTTCGGCAGCGCGTGGCTGCGGTTCGGCGACGACATGCCCGAAGGGCCGATCATGAAGATTTACGGCGTCGTCATTGGCGTGCTCTCGACATTGATGGGGATCGGCGGCGGCCAGCTCTCGAACCTGTTCATGACCTTTTACGGACGGCCAATTCATCAGGCGATCGCGACATCCGCCGGTCTCGGTGTGCTGATCTCGATTCCCGGCGCGATTGGTTACATCTTCGCGGGCTGGCCCGCGGCTGCGCAATATCCCGCCGCCTCAGCGCTGCAGTTTCCGTTCGCGCTCGGTTACGTGTCTCTGATTGGTGCTGCGCTTGTGATGCCGACAAGCCTTCTGGTCGCGCCGCTCGGCGTGCATGTGGCACATAAACTCTCGAAGCGTCGCCTTGAAGTGTCCTTCGGAATTTTCCTGCTGCTGGTGGCGTCGCGGTTTGTAATCAGCCTCGTGACCGGCAGTTAAGCGTTAGCTGCTGTAAATATTCTTGTAGGTCTCGCGCAGCACGTTCTTCTGCACCTTGCCCATGGTGTTGCGCGGCAGGTCATCGACGAAGATCACGCGCTTGGGCATTTTGAATTTCGCCAATCGCCCGTCGAGCGCCTTCAGCACGGCCGCCTCATCGAGCGAAGATTTTTTGTCGCCGACAACGACAGCGGTGACGCCTTCGCCAAAATCCGCATGCGGCACGCCGATCACCGCGCTTTCGACCACGCCCGGCATCGCGTCGATCTCGTTCTCGACTTCCTTCGGATAGACATTGAAACCGCCGGAGATCACGAGATCCTTGCCGCGTCCGATGATGTGCACATAACCGCGCGGATCGATCTTGCCGAGATCGCCCGTGATGAAGAAACCGTCCTTGCGAAACTCCGCCGCAGTTTTCTCCGGCATCCGCCAATAGCCTTTGAAGACGTTCGGTCCCTTCACCTCGATCATGCCGATCGTATCGCGCGCGATCTCCGTGCCGCTGTCAGGATCGGTGACGCGCACGGATACGCCCGGCAGCGGAAAGCCCACCGCGCCCGGCACGCGTTCGCCGTCATAGGGGTTCGACGTGTTCATGTTGGTTTCGGTCATGCCGTAGCGTTCCAGAACCGCATGGCCGGTGCGCGCCGACCATTCGCGATGGGTCTCGGCGAGCAACGGCGCGGAGCCTGAAATGAACAGCCGCATATGCGACGTGGATTCTTTCGTGAGGTTCGGGCTTTGCAGCAGCCGCGTGTAAAAAGTCGGCACGCCCATCAGCACGGTGGCGCGCGGAAACAATTTGATGATTTGTTCGGGATCGAGTTTCGGCAGAAAGATCATAGACGCGCGCGACAGCAGCGTGACATTGCTCGCCACGAACAGGCCATGCGTGTGATAGATCGGCAGCGCGTGGATCAGCACATCGTCTTTCGTAAAACGCCAGTATTCGACAAGGCTCAGCGAATTCGACATCAGATTGTCGTGGGTCAGCATCGCTCCCTTGGAGCGGCCTGTGGTACCTGACGTGTAGAGGATCGCGGCAAGATCGTCGTTCTCGCGCGGTATCGTGACGAACTCCGCACTCTCTTTTGCCGCGCCGTCCGCGAGCGAACCTTTGCCGTCTGCATCGAGTGTTTCGACTTTCGCCCCGACTTTTTTTGCGAGCTCTGCTATGCCGTCCGCCTTGGAAGGATCGCACACGATCAACGACGGCTCTGCATCGCCGATGAAATAATCGAGTTCGTTGAGCGTGTAGGCGGAGTTGAGCGGAAGATACACCGCGCCCGCGCGCACGGTTGCGAGATAGAGCACAAGCGCTTCCACCGACTTTTCGGTTTGCGCTGCAACACGGTCGCCGGTTTTGACACCGCGCGACACGATGAAGTTCGCCATGCGGCCAGCATGCGCAATCAAATCGGCATAGCTGATGCGCGTTCCATCGCTGGTCTCGATGGCGAGCTTGTCTTTATCGGCAAGGTTATCGAACAGACGTGAAAACAGATTGGCGTTCGCAGCTGCGCTCATGCATCATCCGATCTTGGTCGGGCTCCGATGGACATCGGCTTTTCCGATTTTCACTACACCAAAATCACGACTCACAGCAACGGAGACAACCGGCATGAGCAACAACAAGAAACGTGTGGCGTGGGTCACCGGAGGCGGAAGCGGCATTGGTCTTGCGGGCGCGCAGTCGCTGGCCAAAGAAGGATGGACAGTTGTGATTTCCGGTCGGCGTCAGGATGTGATCGATGACGCAGTCGCGGGCATCGTGAAGGCGGGTGGAAAAGCCGAGGCGATTGCGCTCGATGTCTCAAGCGCCGCAGATGCTGACACGGTTGCAAAAGCGATCCTCGCCAAGCACGGCCAGATCGATTGCCTGGTGAACAGCGCCGGGCTCAACATTCCCAAGCGCAACTGGGAGAATGTCAGCCTTGAAGGCTGGGATCAGGTCATCGACATCAATCTCAACGGCCTGATGTATTGCATGTATGCGGTTCAGCCGACGATGGTCGCGCAGAAGGGCGGCACCATCATCAACGTCGCCTCCTGGGCAGGCCATTACATCTCGCGATTGACCGGACCTGCCTATGTCGCGACCAAGCATGCCGTCGTGGCGCTGACTCACTCGTTCAATGTCGAGCAGTTTCAGACCGGCGTGCGCGCATGCTGCATTTCGCCGGCTGAGGTTGCGACACCGATCATGAAGAAGCGCCCGGTGCCGCCGAGTGCGGAAGACATGGCGCGCATGCTGCAGCCGGAGGATCTCGGCCGCACGATCTCCTTCATCGCGAACATGCCGCCGCATGTCTGTGTAAATGAGATCATCATCAGCCCGACCTACAACAGGGCGTTTCATTAAAGAACGCCAGAAATCGCGGTTCGAAAAACGCCTCGTTCCAAAAAGTTTCGTCCTCCGAAAAATTTATTTCCTGAAACGCGCCGCCGGTGATCCCGTAACTTGACTAACGGCGGCGCGGCCGATCCTCCATAAGCCAGCGCCGCCGCTTTGCCCGGCGGATGTCTGCCGGGTTTTTCAATTCACCGGGAGATACCCATGTCCAAGAGCACTTCAACTCGCATTGCCTTGCTGTCCGCCGCCGCGTTCGGTGCGCTGGCTCTCACCGCGTCCATCACTGCGCCCGTTCAGGCACAGGACAAGATGGGCAAGAGCGAAATGTCCGGCGAAAAGACCGTGATGGTCGGCGGCGCACCGATGTATCCATCGAAGAACATCGTTGAGAACGCCGTCAACTCCAAGGACCACACCACACTGGTCGCCGCCGTGAAGGCTGCCGGTCTGGTCGATACACTGTCGAGCAAGGGACCGTTCACGGTGTTCGCGCCGACCAATGCGGCATTCGGCAAGCTGCCAGCAGGCACCGTCGATACGCTGGTGAAGCCTGAGAACAAGGCAACGCTGACGAAGATTCTGACCTACCACGTCGTCGCAGGCAAAATGAACGCTGCGGACCTCACCGATGGCAAGAAGTTGACCACCGTGGAAGGTGAAGTTCTCACCGTGAAGGCTTCAGGCGGCAAGGTCACTCTGACCGACGCCAAGGGCGGTACTTCGAACGTGACCATCGCCGACGTCAACCAGTCGAATGGCGTGATTCACGTTGTCGACACCGTGTTGATGCCTAAGTCCTAACTTGAAGTCCTAACCAGACCAGACGTTCTAACCAACGTCGCAATCGATCGCATTTGTCTGTCCCAAGAAATGCGGTTTGAAGGCGACAGGCGAGCCGGAGAAATCCGGCTCGCTTTTTTTATGCACCTTCATTTGCGCACGTTTTTATTGCCGCGTGCGACCTCGCAAGATCGTGAAGTGCGCGGCGCACGCCGCTGAAACCCATCGTTTTGAGTTCCGTAGATCGGACACGACGGCATCACGATCCTTCAACAGATGAGATCATCGTCGTCGAAATTTCATCACCGGCAAATTTGCTTGCCGGCTTTCATCGCCAACGGAGACGATCCATGTCCAAGACCACTTCATCGCGTATCGCATTAATGTCGGCCGCTGCATTCAGCGCGCTGATGATGACCGCAACTTTCGTAGCGCCGGTTCAGGCCAAGGAAAAAGAGAAGACTGTCATGGTCGGCGGCGCCGCCATGTTTCCTTCCAAGACCATCGTGCAGAATGCGGTGAACTCGAAAGACCACACCACGCTGGTCGCAGCGGTCAAGGCCGCGGGCCTTGTCGATACGCTGTCGAGCAAGGGACCGTTCACGGTGTTCGCGCCGACCAACGCAGCCTTCGCCAAACTGCCTGCGGGCACGGTCGACACTCTGGTGAAGCCTGAGAACAAGGCGACCCTGACCAAGATTCTCACCTATCACGTGGTGGCAGGTAACCTGAAGGCGTCCGATCTCACCGACGGCAAGAAGCTGACCACCGTCGAGGGCGAACAGCTCACCGTGAAGAACGCAGGCGGCAAGGTCTCGATCATCGATGCCAAGGGCGGCTCGTCGAACGTGACGATTTCCAACGTCAACCAGTCCAACGGCGTCATCCACGTCGTCGACACGGTGCTGATGCCGGCGTCGTAATAGGCCTAAACCTAAAGTCCCCGGACTAAAGTCGCGAGTCGGGGCAACCCGACTCGCATTTTTATGAACCAAGCTGTGCTTGAGCACTTGATCCTAAGAACTTGGCTCGCGCGGCGTCTTGCCGCTCGCGATCCGCAGCAAATTTTACCAACGACGCCGTAACAGACACTAAGATACGGCGTATGGTGTTGGTGACATCGTGAAAACGGAACGGCTTATGTCCAACGTCATGTCCGGCATTGATGCCGCAAATCATTCGGCCCAGCGCGCAGGCGGCAAGATCATCCAGCCCGCTTGGGTCCGCATTGTGCACTGGATCAACGCGGTCGCGATCATCCTGATGATCATGTCCGGCTGGCAGATCTACAACGCGTCGCCGCTGTTCGGTTTCACCTTCTCAAGCTCGCTCACGCTGGGCGGCTGGCTCGGCGGCGCGTTGCAATGGCATTTCGCGGCGATGTGGCTCTTGATGGTCAACGGTCTGATCTATCTGACGCTGGGCCTCGTTACCGGGCGCTTTCGCAGAAAGCTGTTGCCCATCTCTGCCGAGGGCGTTCTCAGCGACACCAAAGCGGCGCTGACTGGTAAACTCTCACACGACGATCTCAGCGTTTACAATCAGGTGCAAAAGCTGCTCTACGCCGGAATCATCGTTGTCGGCATTCTGATCGTGCTGTCGGGCCTGTCGATCTGGAAGCCGGTGCAGCTTCAATATCTCACCGCATTGTTCGGCGGCTATGACGTCGCGCGTTACGTTCACTTTTTCTGCATGGCGGCGATTGTCGGATTTTTGGTGATCCATGTCGCGCTTGCGCTTCTGGTGCCGAAGAGTCTCCGCGCCATGATTATCGGCCGTTAGGAAGGACGCTCATCATGGGCCGCATGCGCAAACTTCTGATCCCCGGCGTCGACAAGCAGTTGCTTGTGAAAGATGCTTTGAAAGAGATGCCGGACCTGTCACGCCGTCGCTTCATCGCGGGCGGCGCAAGCCTCGGCGCGCTGACCTTGCTGACGGGCTGCGACGTCACCGACAGTTTCTCAGCTGAGTCCATACTGACGCAGATGTCGAAATTCAACGACGCGGTACAGGCCGCGATCTTTAATCCCAATGCGCTGGCACCGACGTTTCCGGAAAGCGCGATCACGCGGCCGTTTCCGTTCAACGCTTATTACGCACTGGACGACGCGCCGAAGGTCGATGGCAAGGCTTGGAAACTTGAAGTGCGCGGCCTGGTCGAGAATAAAAAATCCTGGACACTGGACGAGCTTTATCAACTGCCGCAGGAAAATCAGATCACACGGCACATCTGCGTCGAGGGCTGGAGCGCGATCGGAAGCTGGACCGGCACGCCGCTGCGTCATTTCCTGAAACTGATCGGCGCGGATACGCGGGCGAAATATGTCTGGTTCAATTGTGCCGATGCCGACGGCTATAATTCGCCGTTGGACATGGCGACTGCGCTGCATCCGCAGACCCAGATGACGTTCAAGTTCGACAACGCGATCCTGCCCCGCGCCTATGGCTATCCCATGAAAATCCGGGTGCCGACCAAGCTCGGGTTCAAGAACCCGAAATACGTGGTCGCGATGGAAGTCACCAACGACTACAAGGGCGGCTACTGGGAAGACCAGGGCTACAATTCCTTCAGCGGTAGCTGAACGCATCCTCACTTGATCGGGTTTATGCCCGCCCGGCCGCAGCGATATGGCCGCGTCGAATGCCCATGCCGAATCGCGCTTTCCGCAGTGCGAAGGTCGACAAAAGTCCTATCGCCCGCCGCTTGTCGCTGCTGTATGCAACAGCGCATAATGCTAAAAAATAATAACAAGCCGCGCGCATGGCGTGACGCGGAGTCCCGGCGTGGAGGAGCGAAGCCTTATGACCGACAAGATCTATAATGTATCCGCGGAATGGGCGAAGCGCGCCTTTATCGACGACGCCAAGTACCGCGACATGTATGCGCGTTCGGTCAATGACAGAGACGCTTTCTGGGGCAAGGAAGCCGCGGGGCGCCTGCACTGGAGCAAGCCCTTCACCAAAGTCGAGAACGTCTCGTTCGCGCCCGGCAATATCTCGATCAAGTGGTTCGAGGACGGCGAGCTGAACGCCGCCTATAACTGCATCGACCGCCATCTCGACAAGCGCGGCGATCAGGTCGCAATCATCTGGGAAGGCGACGATCCGTCCGAATCCAAGAAGATCACCTATCGCGAGTTGCATGACGAAGTCTGCAAGATGGCGAACATCCTGCGGCTGCGGAACGTCAAGAAAGGCGACCGCGTCACCATCTACATGCCGATGATCCCGGAAGCGGCCTACGCCATGCTGGCCTGCGCGCGGATCGGCGCTATTCATTCCGTGGTGTTCGGTGGATTCTCGCCAGACTCGCTGGCGCAGCGCATCACCGACTGTAAATCGAAAGTCATCATCACCGCCGACGAAGGCTTGCGCGGCGGCAAGAAAGTGCCGCTCAAGGTCAATGTCGACGAAGCCATCGCCAAGAGCGGCGGCGTGGACTGGGTGGTCGTGGTCAAGCGCACTGGTGGCAAGATCAATATGGACCCCGTGCGCGACGTCTGGTTTCACGAGGCCGCTGCCGTGGTGGACACCGATTGCCCCGCCGAGCCGATGAACGCGGAAGACCCGCTATTCATTCTCTACACGTCAGGCTCGACCGGAACGCCAAAGGGCGTGCTGCACACCACCGGCGGCTATCTCACCTTCGCGTCGATGACGCATCAGTATGTGTTCGACTATCACGAGGGCGACATCTACTGGTGCACCGCCGACGTGGGCTGGGTAACCGGCCACAGTTACATCCTCTATGGGCCGCTCGCCAATGGCGCGACCACGCTGATGTTCGAAGGCATCCCGAACTATCCAGACAATTCGCGGTTCTGGAATGTTATCGACAAGCACAAGGTCAACATATTCTACACTGCGCCGACCGCGATCCGTGCGCTGATGCAGTCCGGCGACGATCCGGTGAAGAAAACCTCGCGCGCCTCGTTGCGTCTGCTGGGCTCCGTCGGCGAGCCGATCAATCCCGAAGCGTGGGAATGGTATCATCGCGTGGTCGGCGACAACCGCTGCCCCATCGTCGATACATGGTGGCAGACCGAAACCGGCGGCATTCTCATCACGCCACTGCCCGGCGCCATCGCGCAGAAGCCTGGTTCTGCGACCAAGCCGTTCTTCGGCGTGGTGCCGGAAATCGTCGATGCCGACGGCAAGATTCTCGACGGCGCGACAGAGGGCAATCTCTGTATCGCCAAATCGTGGCCGGGCCAGATGCGCACGGTCTACGGCGATCACGCGCGGTTCGAGCAGACTTATTTCTCGACCTACAAGAACAAATACTTCACCGGCGACGGCTGCCGCCGCGATGCCGATGGCTATTACTGGATTACGGGCCGCGTCGATGACGTCATCAACGTGTCCGGTCACCGCATGGGCACGGCGGAGGTTGAAAGCTCTCTTGTTGCCCATGACGCGGTGTCAGAAGCCGCCGTGGTCGGTTATCCGCACGACATCAAGGGCCAGGGCATCTACGCCTATGTGACGCTGATGAAGGGCGTGGAGCCGACCGAGCAGCTCCGCAAGGATCTGGTGGCGTGGGTGCGTAAGGACATCGGACCGATTGCCTCACCGGACCTGATCCAGTTCGCACCGGGCTTGCCAAAGACGCGTTCCGGAAAGATCATGCGCCGCATCCTGCGCAAGATCGCGGAGGACGAACCCGGTTCGCTCGGCGATACATCTACGCTGGCCGATCCAGGTGTTGTCACCGAACTGGTCGACAACCGTCAGAACAAGAAGAGCGCCTGACGTTCGAGCCTGCCGCGCCGGAGATGATGATGCGAGCAAGTCTCTCTCGTCTGTTTGCAGCGACCCTGATCGTCATGCTCGGCATGGCGGTTGGGTCCGGCGCTTCATACGCGGCGAATCTCGACGAAGCCTGCGGCGGCAATCCGAAAGTCACCTGCAATTCGGCGTTGTGGTGTCAAACCGCTGGCGGAGCCTGCAAGGCGGAAGGTCCTGCAGGCAAATGCGAGAAGGCTCCGACCTTCTGCATGCGCGTGTCCCGTCCGGTCTGCGGCTGCAACGGCAAGACCTACGAAAACGATTGCGAGCGCCAGAAGGCCAAGGTGCAGCTCGACTATGTCGGCGCTTGCCCCAAGGAACCAAAGCCTGCGGAACCCAAGGCCAAGGCAACCAAAGCGAAAAAGCCAAAAGCCGCCAAAACCTGACGCAAATCGCGCAGGACCGCGTTTTCCTCACGCAAATGTCAGCGCGACGGCGTGCTGACGGTGCCGTTTGGGCCTCGCTGTTGTTTTCAGGGCATTTACTTTGCTCCGGTATTTTTCTTTGTAAGGCGCGCGCAGGATGTCCGCGTACAGCTTGCGCGTTCTGATGACTGGAGATCTTTCGATGTTGCGTAAAACGATGCTGGTCCTGACGGCTACACTCGCTTTCGGCCTCTTGGGCACGGCTGCTCAAGCGTCACCATCTGTCGCAGCGGCTCCGGGCGGCTATGCGCCCGGCACCATCGTGGTGAAGACCAACGAACGCAGACTGTATCTGGTTCTCGGTGAAGGCCGCGCGTTGCGCTATCCGGTCGGCGTCGGCAAGCCGGGCAAGCAATGGGCGGGCGCGACGCGCATCGACGGCAAATATCGCCAGCCCGCCTGGTCACCGCCTGCGGATGTGAAGCGCGACAACCCGCGCATTCCGGATGTCATTCCTGGCGGCTCGCCGTCAAATCCGATGGGCGTTGCAGCCATGACGCTGGCGGGCGGCCAGTACGCTATTCACGGCACCAACCGGCCAACGTCCGTCGGCGGTTATGTCTCGTATGGCTGCGTCCGCATGTACAATCAGGACATCGCCGATCTCTTCGAGCGCGTGGATGTCGGCACGCAGGTCGTCGTTACACCGCGCTGATCGTCAGCAAGCCGCGTTCGACGAGGCTTTTTTGTTGCACGGTCTTTGTTTGAATCAGCGCGCGGCGGTCACGCACCAGCCGCTGCGTTTGCCGCCCTGATACGCGCGTGCATGACCCGCTGCAAGCAACGCTGACGACACACTTGGCGCCTGTCGTGTCGAAGCGTCAGCGACAACGCGGCCATTATATTTGTCCGGACCGATGTTGAAGATCGAAACGTCGCCGCTGACAAGAAGCGCGCGCAACGCTTCAGTCGCGGCTTCCGCCATTCGCAGTTCCTCTGCGCAGGCACTTTTCATTTCCGGTGCATCGATGCCGCGTAGGCGCACGCGCGTTGTCATCTCCAGCCCCGGCCAGAGATGCACTCGCGCCTCGAATGTGTCGCCGTCGATGACGCGCACAACCTCAACCGCATGGCGCACGGACGAATTACCGTCGCGGCTCCAGGTTGCCGGTGGAGTCATTGGCGCAGCCGGTGGTGACGCAGCCGCCGGGCCGCGCCACGGCAAATGCCCCTGCAACGGAAGTAGCGTTCCCACCGCAAGTCCCAGCACGAACACTATGCCGAAAACCGGCAGCGGCGTGCTGAACGCCGCGCTGCGGGGGACATGACGGATGCGACGCTCTAGGAACATAAGCCTAACTTAAGGCAAATGTTCCTGAGGTGGCAACTAAGAACGCAGGCGTTGCGTAGTCCTACCTAGATTCAAAAGGGGATCTCAGAAATCCGACGCGATTCCCTTGGTTTCCCAATCGCCGAACCGTGTCGGCTCCGGACCCTTCGGTCCCTGAAATTCCTTAGGCGGCTCGACGGTCTTTTCCTGCGCGGCTTTGACGCGGCGCTCCTCGGCCTCGGCCAGCGCCCGCTGTGCTGCGGGCGGCAGCGGCTTGCTTGGCGTGTCGGCCGTTTCAGATAGCGCTTTGCGCGAAAGCTCGTCGGTCATCGCGGGTGCTCGTTCGGCTCAGGATCGTCATGATTAAAATAATCAGGCCCGCCCGATCTGCAACGGGCACGCAACTACGGATATAAGCAATCTCGATTCTTACATTTGGCATATTCACATGCCATTCCATTTTCCCCGGCGATTGAGTTTGCCACGTTTTGCCAGTGAATGTTTTTTCCGCATGAAGCCATCGAGATTTGTCCCGCCCACCGAGGTTCCCGGCCTCGCAGCGCGCAGGATTGCGGCTGATATTCTCGACGGCGTGCTGCACAAGCATCGCATGCTCGATGAGCAGCTCGACGGCGCGGGCGCGCATCCCGGATTGAAAACGCTTTCTGATCGCGACCGCGCGCTGATGCGACGGCTGGTCGCAACCATTTTGCGGCGGCTCGGCACGCTCGGCCACGTCCTCTCGAAATTGCTCGATCGCGGTGTTCCTACCGACGCGCCGCGTGCGCAAAGTGCGTTGCTGATCGGGGCCGCGCAAATTCTTTGGATGGACGTGCCGGATCACGCCGCCGTCGATCTTTCGGTGCGGCTGGTGCAGGCCGATCGGCGCGCCGCAAAATATGCAGGCCTCGTCAACGCCGTGCTGCGGCGATGCGCGCGCGAAGGCCAGCCGCTGATCGACGAAGTGTCCACGCAGATGCTCGATCTGCCGCCTTGGCTGGTGCAGCGCTGGATCGCGGCTTACGGCGAGGACACCGCGCGCGCGATGGCCGCCGCGCTCGCCATCGAGCCTGCGCTCGATCTCACGGTGAAATCGGATTCCGATGGCTGGGCCACGCGCCTGCATGGCGAGGCGCTCGCCACCGGCACGGTGCGGACGCTGCTGCATGGATCGGTCACCATGCTTCCGGGCTTCAGCGACGGCGAATGGTGGGTGCAGGATGCCGCTGCCGCCATTCCGGCTCGTCTGTTCGGTGACATTCAGAACAAATCCATCGCCGATCTCTGTGCGGCACCGGGCGGCAAGACAGCGCAACTGGTCCATGCCGGTGCGCGCGTCATCGCCGTGGATCGCTCATCCAGCCGCGTTGCGCGGCTGAAGGACAATCTGTCGCGGCTGTCGCTGGATGCCATGACCGCCGTGGCGGATGCTCTCGAGTGGCAAGCGCCTGCGGGAGATTTATTTGACGGTATTCTGATCGATGCGCCTTGTTCGGCGACCGGCACAATCCGGCGTCATCCGGACGTCGCGTGGCTGAAGCAGGAAACCGACATCGCTCCGCTCACGGCCATCCAGCAGCGAATGCTGCAAAAAGCCGTCACGCTGCTCAAGCCCGGCGGCACATTGATTTATTGCACCTGTTCGCTGGAGCCTGAGGAAGGCGAGCAGACTGTCGCTGCTTTTCTGGCCGCAGAATCGAGCATGCGCCGCATCCCGGTCGGTCGCGATGAGGTGGCGGGAATGGACGAAATCCTCACCCCCGACGGCGACGTCCGTACCCTGCCCTCGCATCTTATCCACGATGACCCCAAACTCGGCGGTCTCGATGGCTTCTACGCAGCACGCCTCATCAAATCCTGAGCTTTGCGCTTGGCCGTTCAAGCCGGTGATTCGCGCGGCGCGCGAAAACCGCCGCCCGCGCCCGCGAAGCGTCAATGGGGTGTTTTAGTAGCATTTCCGGACTACAAGAGAGCACGGAGATTCCCTCGGGGGAGGGTGATCCGGTTTGTGGGAAACGGTCGCGTTGGGCGGGTTGATGCAATCCGGCGTGACCTAAGGGCAAACATACGTGGCGGTCGCTTACCGAAGACGCATATCGTCCCTGCTGCTTGGCCGTGCCGCGCGTAGTCTGCTTGCGCGCGCCAGCGGGCAGTCGGTTGCGCTGTCGCGTTTCTGGCCCGGCCGTACCGACCGGCTGCTGATCGCGCCGAACGATCTGCGCACCGTCGATGCCACCCGCGCTTCTGAAATCTATGCCGGACGATTTGTGTTCGCCGGAAAAATCGTCACGTCGCATGGACGCTCGATCTTCGATCTCGATCCGCCGTCGGAAGACTGGGAATCAAACCTGCTCGGCTTCAGCTGGCTGCGCCATTTGCGCGCCGCAGATTCCGCGATCACCCGCGCCAATGCGCGCTCGCTGATTGACGACTGGATTTCCCGACCGATCCGCAAGCGCGGCGTCGGCTGGCGCTCCGACGTGCTGGCGCGGCGCGTGATCTCGCTGCTGTCGCAGGCTCCCTTGGTGCTCAACGATGCCGACGGAAAATTCTACCGCCGCTTCCTGCGCAGCCTCACCCGCGAGATCCGCTATCTGCGCTATACGATGGTGGACATTCCGGACGGGGCGCAGCGCCTGCAGGTACTGATCGCGCTGTGCTACGCGTCGCTGTGTTTGGCCAACCAGGCAAAACATATCCGTGGCGCTTCGCGTAAACTGTCCGACGAATTGCAACGCCAGCTTCTCCCCGACGGCGGACACATCTCGCGCAACCCGGCGGCACTGATCGAATTGCTGCCCGATCTGCTGCCGCTACGACAGACCTACTCCGCACGCAACGTCGCGCCGCCGCCAGCTTTGCTGAATGCGATCGACCGCATGATGCCGATGCTGCGCTTCTTCCGTCACGGCGACGGCAGCTTCGCATTGTTCAACGGCATGAGCAGCGCGCCTTCGGGGCTTCTCGCCACCCTGCTCGCTTATGATGACACCCACGGCACGCCGATGCCGAACATGCCGCATTCAGGCTTTCAGCGTCTCGACGCAGGCAACACCGCCGTCATCATCGATACCGGCGCGCCACCGCCGCCCGCCGTCAGCCGCGACGCGCATGCAGGATGCCTATCGTTTGAATTGTCATCCGGAAACTGCCGCATCGTCGTCAATTGCGGCATCCCCTCCACGGGCCGCGACAACTGGCGCAGCTTCGCGCGAAGCACGGACGCACATTCAACTCTCGTCATGCACGAAGCGTCCTCATGCCAGTTCGTGCAACTGCCCGCGATGAAGCGCATGCTGCAAGGCTCGCCCATTGTCGGCGGTCCGTCCAATGTCGGCGCATTCCGCGAAGCCACCGAGGACGGCGTTCTGCTCACCACATCGCATGACGGTTACGCCAAACAGTTCGGCGTGGTGCATCAGCGGCTGATGATGCTCTCGGAAGATGGCGGGCGGCTCGAAGGTGAGGACGTTCTATTGAACGCGTCAGTCTCCGCGCCGCGCAACAAGCCCGACGATTATCTGGTGCGGTTTCATTTGCATCCCTCGATCAAGGCCAGTCGACTCAGCGACGCACATGGCGTGATGCTTGTGCTGCCGAACCGCGACGTCTGGACGTTCGAAGCGCCCAACGACAAGGTCGATCTGGAAGACAGCGTGTTTCTGGCAGGCTCCGATGGACCTCGCCGGACGGCCCAAATCGTCATTCGGCAGAACCGCAAGGATGCGCCGAACATCCGCTGGAGCTTCACCCGCTCGTCGGTTTCAGCCGCCGCCACCAGCGCCCGCCGCGATGCCCGCCGCGAACCGGAATTGCCGCTTTAAGACTTGAGCCAGCGCCTCAGCGCTCAGGCGCTATTTGCAAACTCACAATGTTCCCTAAATGTTCTTGCGTCCCAAAAAGTTCCTGCTACGCTGGAACGGGGCAAGGACAGACATGGTTCAGCGCGTTTCCACAGTGGCATTCGAAGGCGTCGAAGCCCGCGCGGTGGACGTTCAGGTGCAGGTTGCGCCCGGTTTGCCTGCTTTCACAATCCTATATACAATTAATTTCCGTTGATCTTTGATGTAGATCATTGGGATCTAGACCTGTCAATGACAAAAGCTTTTAGCTACGTCCGAATTTCGTCAGACGCCCAGATGAAGGGCGACGGCTATCGTCGGCAGATCGAGAAATCTCGAAAATTCGCTGAACGACATGGTCTTGAATTGGACGAATCCTTTCATCAGCAGGGCAGGTCCGAATCGGCCTTCAAGGGCACCAACGCGGTCACCGGGTCTTTAGGCCGTTTTCTCGCTGCAATAGACCAAGGCGATATCCTCAAGGGCTCATACTTGCTCGTCGAATCACTTGACCGGCTCAGCCGTCAGGAGACGATGAAATCACTCGCGCTGTTCATGCGGATACTAGAAAGCGGTCTGATCGTCGTCACGTTGATCGACGAGAAAGAGTACCGGATCGACAGCGCGACCGAGGGAGACATTTTCATGATGATCGGCGCAATGAGCCGGGCTCATGATGAATCCCGAACTAAGAGTATGCGCAGTGGCGCAAATTGGAGCCAAAAGCGAAAGAACATAGCAGAACGAAAACTGACGGCGATGTGCCCGCGATGGCTGACGTTATCCCACGACAAGAAAACATTCGCTATCAACGAAGAGCGCGCTGCAGTCGTCCGAAAGATATTTGCAGATGCTAGTTCAGGCATTGGCATGTTTACGATAGCTCGCCGCCTGAACTCGGAGCAAATCCCTACCTTTGGAGAGTCGAACGGCTGGCATGTGTCGTCAGTGAATAAGATACTCTGCAACCGTGCGGTGTTTGGTGAATTCCAGCCTCATAAAACTATCGACGGCGTCCGGACACCACAAGGTGAACCGGTCAAAAATTATTTTCCATTTATCGTTGACGAGGAAACTTTTTATATAGCTCAAAGGGATCGTCAACTTCGACGCGTTTCAGGTGCAGGCCGGAAAGGCGCGTCCATCAGTAATCTTTTCACCGGACTCGTACACTGCAATGCGTGTGGCGCACGTATGCATTTTGAAAACAAAGGTGCTGGACCCAAAGGCGGAGCCTATTTCGTTTGTGAGGCTGGATACCGCAAACGCGATTGCGAATCGACCCGCTGGCGTTACGACCATTTTGAGGCTTCGTTTTTAGCCTTTGTCGAAGAGCTTGATCTTGGCGCTTTGCTTGCCAACAAAGAAAGTGCTTCCAGGCACACAATGATCGAAGGCAGCATCAAATCGCTTGAAGGCCGACTAGCACTCCTAAAACAGGAACGAGAAAGAATTTTTAACTGGATACGTAGACCCAATTTTAATTCTGATTTTGTGCGACAACAGTTTGAGCTCTGCGAGACTGATATCCAGAATGCGGAACAAGCCTTGACTGAAAAGCGGTCAGCGCTCGCTTCTCTCACCCAGACGTTTGCCAAAAGCTACCAAGACAATGACGAAATCAAGCGTCTCGTCGCACAGATTCGCAATCGCGAAGGTGACGACATATACAAGGCACGAGCTCAAATCGTTTCTCGCCTGAAGACTCTAGTTACACATATCTCTGTAGCCGTTGCTGGTGATTTTCGAGTCAAGAAAGACCTCTCAGCAAGCATTGAAGGTTTCGAGAATCTGATTGGTTTTGACGCAAACGATACGATGCGATACTTCGCTGTCGGTTTCCTGGACGGAACGTATCGTATTGTTTACCCAAGCCCAGACGACCCGCTGAAGTTTGTCACGCAAGTGAGCGGGGGCGAGAACATTATGAATGTTTCAGTTTCGGATGTTTCTAATATTCAATAATTTGGGCAAGTTGAGCGCGTATTTAGGAGCACAATTCGAGTAGTGCTCCGGGGGTGGGAAATATCTACGACTAAACCGGGTCATTTTTCGATCTTTTCTATCCCAGTGAGAAAATCATAGGTTGGGGTCGGTGATATATTGCAAAGCCTGCTTTGATAACGACGGCGTGATTTCGGCGGAAGTTGTGCAAGCCCGCGTAGCCAATCCGGTCACGGGCGCTCAATTTGATGCGTGGGTTTGCAATCGGTGCTTATCGGCACGGCGTAAGACGCGAGCTACGTGCCGGACGTTTTCGAATAAGGATGAGTCCGTCGTTGATTGGAGATTATGATTTTTGCGCTTATCTCAATGAGAAAAACTTTCGGCGTGAATCCTATCGATCGGCAGTAATTACGATGGAAGGCAGTATAGGAATTGAGGAGTCGATGACATCGCGCAACTGGATTAGCTTTGCGTCAGTTTCCCTTTTCCCAACTTCGACAATCCGGTCTTTGCGTCGGATGTAAATCTGTGCCGCTGCATTCGGTTGCTGCGACCAGTTGCGTATGGTGGCCGTTGTTTCGATTGACACGAACTTCCGCAGATCCGCCAAGTCAAACATCAGGTCGCGTGCCAGTGGAATACCTTTGCCAAAGTTGCGAGCCGCTGCCGCACGCTCAGCGTCCGTCGCGTCAGCAATGTTTGCATGCAGATCGATGGCGCGGAAAAACCGCAACGCGCGAACAATCGCAAGCGCAAGGGGCTTGCGTGCTGGATCGACTAGTCGATATCCAGCAACGGTCGCATAGTTCGAGTTAAAACTGCCGCGTTCCGTTTCGACGACCACTTTCAGATTGCCGCCTTCGCGTACGGCTTGCCACAGGTCCACGCCCGTCAGCTTCCGCAACCGCTCACCCATAATCATTTGCAATTCATCGAGATGTTCTGCGAGCGGCTGGACACGTTCAAGAGCATCGATGAATTCCGCCTTTTTATGCAGGTTCGCGGTCAGGTAATTTATGGTCGAGCGGCGGCCTTGGCGCTGCTCTAAGCGGTCTTTCGCGTCTTGATAGCCACTCGGGTTAAGCCGCTTGAAGCAATGCTCGCCCATGAGCCTGATGCAATGCGTATTAGGAAACCAGCCGACCACGCCTTTTCCAAACTTCGTGTGGTTCGGTGTACAGCATGGGCAAGGCGCTTCCGCCCCTTTCGGCAGTTCAAAGAATCCAATGAAATCAACCGGCTCGTCATTGGCGGGAGCTGTGTGAGTATGCCCGCGCCAATCGTACGTTGCGTTACCATTGGCTACCCATTCACGAACCTCGCGGACAACCGCAAAATCCGGCAATTCGGGAAACAGCGGCTTTGGTTCTCTCGCCGCATCGGGAATCTCGACGTACTCTGCCACGTATGCCTCGCGAACCGACTCAGTTGGGGGATACGAAACAATACCACACCGGCATCGCTGGCCAGTATCCGGTCGGCGGAGAATCTCAGTATGCCAGTACTGAAGGTCTTCATGCTAACTGCGCACTAGATAGTTCTTCACAGTTTGAGGATAGAATTGTCGTCCTGTAGCTGTAACAATACCGCGTTGATTCAGGTGTCTGGCTATTTCGCTATAAGATCGCCCCATCAAATCCACATTTAGTTTTGATCTGATCATCGACGCAAATTCGTCGGCGGCCTTGCGATTCTTAGCGGCTAAATTCTTTCCGTTTGCACCAAGAATTACACCGCGGCGTTTCGCCTCCGCCAATGCCGCCTTCGTTCGCTCAGAAATTAGTCGCCGTTCTTCCTGAGCGAGCGCAGCGAAGATATGCAGTTGGAAATCAGATGCGTTGGGCATCTCAGCGCAGACTAGTCCGATACCTTGCTCCATAATCTGTGCGATAAAGCTGACACGCCGAGAGAACCGGTCGAGGCGAGCGATGACAAGCCTGGCACTCTCTCGTTTGGCCAGAGTAAGGGCTTTCGCGAGCTCAGCGCGGTTGTCATTCCGCCCGGACTGCACGTCGCAAAACTCAGCGATTAAACTGCCTGCTGAGGTAATAAATTCGGAGACTTTTGTCTGCTGAGCAGCGAGGCCGAGTCCAGACTTTCCCTGCCGAGCGGTCGAGACACGGTAGTATGCAACGAATTTTGGAATCGGCGTCACCTCAGATTGATAGAGGGAAAGCCATCCCTCGATCTTCTGAGGGTGACAACAGAAGACCCTCTAGCTAGGCTTAATTCATAGCTTTCAAGCGGTAGTTCTACTTGCGCCCCAAAAGCCAAGCGAAGAACCCTTCTTTCTTGGGCAGCATTTGAATGGGCTGAGTAGCTGTTGACGCAGCAGTTGCATTGTTAAAATGCGCCTCGCGTGCCGATCTATCGCGAGAGCGACCTTGGGCGATCTCTTTACTCGACATATCACCAGCCCAAAGCACCGCTCCGCGCCGGATGAAATAGTGGGAGCGACACTTGAAAGCCCAATTTCCAACTGAAGGGGAAAGGCTCACTGTCTCACCATCGAAGGTGAGCTGCCACTGTACCGGGCTGATCGGCGTTACCACCTTCGTCCCGCATCCACAAAAGCAGCTATGGACTGCCGTGGCGTATGGGATGGAGACGTAAAGAACACCCTGCTCTAGTTTCTTCGGAATAAACTCGACGAACTCGTGCTGAATCTTGAGTGAGGGCTTCATTCGAAGTCCTCGTTTATGGTCTCGCTGCCCGCGAGTACGAAGACGCTGAAGTGCTCATTGTTATCGTCCTCATACAAGCCAAACAGCTTCTTGAATTTGATGACAGCGAATGCTGCGTTTAACGCATTCAGCTCTACGACCTGTATATTTTTATCATACTCATTGACGTCTTCGGCTGTCGTAAAAGCAATCCGGTTCTTATCATGAACATGGTTGCGGATAGCGGGCGTACTCGTCGTCGTCCGAATCTGACCACGCAAGCTTTCCTTCCGCACAGTGATGCCCATCCCCACGTCAACGAACGGGATACCCAACTCTTCAAGTCTAATCACGATCGGCTTCTTGCCCGTCCCTTCCATACATAAGAACACGAAGTCCAGACCTTCCAGTAGTTGGAGGGTAGAGGGGCTCATTTGGACAACGTGCGGAACGATCCCGCGGCGCATCTTGCCGTAAGTGCCCGCGTGAAACCCCACCTTGGTTAAGTGCTTGCCCAGTTCTTCCCCGGATACAGCGCCAGGCGCTCGGAAAGCGTTGTGCTGAATAAAGGTATCGGCATCGAAGAGATGGATTTCGCGGATAGGCGTTTTGGCGAGATAGTCTAAGACATATGAACCTGTGCCACCCAAGCCCACAATGCCGACTTTAAGCGACTTTAGCTTCGCGTTGATCGCCACGATGTCAGCACGGCTGCTTGCTGTGTCTTCATAAAGAAAGACTGTGTCTTTTTCGTCAGGCGCGTAGGGTTTGAAGGTCTGCGCAGTTACTGATGGATTGATGGCCTGTGCTGGGCCCGAAATCTTCGCAACATAGTGCGACATTTTGTGGTGGAAGTCGCGATATGCGTCCGCCGGTTTCGGCTTACAAGAGAAGTTCCATTGCACCTGCATATCGGCGATATTAATGGAATGGTTCGAGGAGCCGAGTCCTTGGATGGGTGTACCGTCCTCGTTGCAGGGATGATCGCCGAACCACTTCACTTGGTGATCCGCCGGTGGAAGCGCGACATCGTCGTTGACCTCCAGCGGCGAAATGAGGACACCACGTTTCACATCCGCTTTAGCGTTTACATAGGGGACGTCGTGAACCAGCAGATAGCCGGTCACGACGTCGATGTTGTAGCCCTCGTCGCGGAGCCGCTTCAAGCTGGGGCTACGATCGATCGGTCGCCGTGACATCAAACTTCATCCGGTTTTTGATTTTCACGGAGTGGCCAACTGTCAGCGTGCCCTTGGGATTCGCCAGAGGGCCATCACGATAAGTGACCGTGAACTCGATACATGTGCCAGTTGGCGGAACAGGATAAGCCAGCTTGACGACTTGGTCGAAGGACAGACGAGTCTCGATCACTTCGTTGGGTTCGCCGTTAACGATCACGGTTACCGCCTTCTGGCTGTAGAAGTGCTCGTCCTGCTTCAGGTGCATCTTTTCGGCATCGCGTGGGACCAACTCATCCTCTTTGTCGCCGCCAACTTCGCGAAACAATTCCCGGTGCTTGGCGATCTGTCCCAGCTTGTAAAGGGCCTCGCCAGTCGTCGGGTTTGGAGAGTCGTAAGACTCCCGGTCGATATGAACGCGCACCGTTGTATGGGCGTGGGTCAGTCCATCATTCATAGTTCCGCTCCTCTTATTTGCGCCTGCCCCCAAACAGACCGGCTGACTTTTCCGCCGAAACTCGCTTTCTTGCCCCGATTCGCGGGACTAAGATGTGATTCGGGTCCATCATTGGACTAGTCTAGAAATAGACTAAATTAAAAAAAAGTCCAAATTAAGACAGGAGAGGCTATGGCAAAGTTAGAGCAGGACCATGCCGTGGGCACCGACGAAAGCGATGCGAACGTCGCCCTACGAGCGTTTTTCGGAATTGCTGAAAAATGGAAACTAACGACCGAAGAACAGAGCAAGCTTCTGGGCTCGCCGCCGCGTTCGACATTTTTTAAATGGAAGAAGGAAGGTGGGCAGCTTTCAGCAGATACCGTGGAGCGACTTTCCCACGTGCTGAATATCTATAAGTGCTTGCGAATCGTGTTTACCGACGAGAACGTCAGTCACGATTGGATTAGAAAGCCAAATCAGGCGCCGTTTCTGAATGGAATTTCGGCTGTCGATTTCATGACTGCCAATGGGTTCGTCGCGGACGTTTTTAAAGTCCGTGCCTATCTTGATGCTCAGCGTGGAGGATGAGTTGTCACGCTTTGTCGAAAAACGCGTCAACTGGTCGAGTTGTTACAGGTTGATACCGTCACGGTTTCCACCTGTGCAGCTCTATGAACTGATCGCACCCCAGACCGACTGGGAGGCGCTTAAACGTATTGAGACGTTGACCAATCCAAGATTGCAGGCAGCACAAAGTGTCATTCTCCCTGAAGACCAGGGTAAGATTGATCAAAACTGGCTGATTGCTCCTTTCGCATACCCTGATCCTGAGCCGTCGCAGTTTGGTGACGGAACTTTCGGATACTCAATAGTAGCTGAATCGCTTCATTCAGCGTTGCTGACGGCAATTCAGAGAAGAGAGACATTTCTGAAGCGAACATCCGAAGCTCCTACGCGGGTGGTGATGCGCGTGATTAAGGTGCCGCTAAAGGCTCGTCTCGTTGATCTAAGCCACTTCAATCCCGGCGACCCAGAACTGCTGTTTCAAATCAAACAGCATCGAGCAGCAAAGTCTCACGGTGCGTTGGTGAAAGGGCCAAGAGGCAAGGATGATCGTCTTGCGATAGTTCTGAGACCCACAGCGTTCGTTCCGCCAGCAGTTCAAGCTGAGCATTATTGCTTTCTATGGAATGGCGAGCGAATTCACCAACTGTTCGCATATCCGACAGAAACAAAAGTGCTGAATCCAGAAGAGCTACTGAGTGGAAACTCTCAATCGGCGGCCTAGTAAAGAGTATCGTATGAAGTTCAAACATGAACCAGCGTTTATCTTTGACGGAATTCGAATGTTCTCAATCTCCGCATTTAAAAATCAGTTTTCGACTTTATACTTTTCCCGAGAACTCCGGCTAAGCCGTTTAATTTTGTGCGGAGGCTATTATTTTCCGACGTATCCAAAAATTTTGAAGTCGTTTCCAATTTTGCAGAACCAAATCATCTTGACTTAGACCCACTAGGAACAAAGCGGGAAACAGAACCCATAGATGCCAGAATGAAATACCAAGCGTGAAATAGAATGAAACATGAAGGAGGATGGCGAGAAATACGCCAAACGTTCGGGTTTTGCAGTTCAATAGAAGAAACGGCAGCAACAGTTCAACGACCAAAACGAGAGCGCCCAGCAATGCCACAACATTTGGCACTTCGCCAAATAAGGTCTTTCCAAACCTATCTTGCAGAACTAGGTGCACATAAGGCGTTTTAGCATACCAAAATGGACCGCCATGTATCAGCTTTGACAATCCCGCTTGCAGATACAAAATTGCAACTTCGAATCGCATAAAATACAAAATAGCGGACGTCCGCTGTTTAGCCCGCTTACTTGGCGAATTACCGTCAGCCGAGGATGGATCAAAGGCTAAGCACAATAAAAAAAGATTCAAATGCGTATTGTAATTCCACAGCTCGCTGAAGCCCGAAACGTAGCCATTTAGTAAGCCAAATGCGGTAGTTGTGATGACCGTAGAAAAACGGGCGAGTCGCGGAAATAGCATTCCCAAGCAGCCGGCTAAAGTTGTTGCCTTTAGAAGCTGAAAACTGAAAGGCGTAATTGATGGGATCAATGCCGCCAAACCAGATGGCGCAAACAAAAGATCTGATTGTTCAGTATAGAAATTTGAGAATGGCCCCAGCGAAACCCAGGTAAAAACAGTAAATGCGACACTAGCGCGCACCCAAGTCAGGATGTGCTGAGCGTCTTTGATATCGAACGGCACAGAACAAAGTTGCGTCCAGCGCTTTTCGACCAGAAGGGGTTCTTCTTTAATCATTGGTTGTCGGTCCGTCATACAACCGGATCCGTTTCAACAAGCGAAACCCAAACTCATGATCTCGATTGTGGAGGTCCAATTTCCATGCTTCAATCTGTAGACGGACTGGATCCCTCATCTTAGCTGCAGCAAAAGTCTCATCAAACCCGCTCCATGGATGACCGCTCAAACGCGCCAATATTGCTTTCGCAAAATTGTCCTTGGTCGTTTGTTCAGTTTTTCCGAAGAACACTCTAGCTATAATAGATCTTGCTTTGAAAAATTCGACCGGTAGGACCTGTCCAGGATCCACCACTTCTTCATTTCCGTTTAGATCAAACAGAACGACTTTTAAAATCCACACTTCGTCGAGAACAGATTTCGAAAAAACATTGAAGGGTGAAATTGGCCAAAAACTACGGTCGAGTAACGTTGAGCACAATTGCGCCGCAGCAATTGTCGCTAGAGAAAGCAAATATATTCTTCGAAAAACCAATTTTTGGATGACCCCTAACGAAGTTTAGTTTGACTTGATTTCCGGCGTTAGTCTAATTTTTGGAATTGCCGAAGCTTGATTATTGATTTCCTCAAATCTCATAAATGATTGGAGAATGCGATGAATGAAAACGCTGTTGATCAAATGTCCGAGTCCTCTGAGCGAATTAAACAGGCACTTTTGGCGCTTACTGGTGTGGGGTTAGTCAGCGCGGCGGGCATTACTCCGTCGATTGCGCAAGCTCAAGCTTCGGGAGTTACCATTACAACTGTTGCGCCGCCCGAAAACAAGCAAGTGCAAACACCTCCGCAATGGAAGCGTGTGCAAATTGAGCTTACAAAAGAACAACAGGCTGCTCTAGCAAGCCAGGGCGTCAATACATCCAAGTTAGACATCACGACTTACAATCTGAATCAGCTTAGCGGAATGATGAGCAACTAAAAAGATTTGGATCGTGATTGGCTCTCACCTCTTTCTGTGGTTAAGACCCGCAGTTAGAGTCGTGAGTGAAGGTCACGATTTGCTTCTTGTAGATGCGGCGGGCCAAGTAGTGCATGTGCACGATCCTTCGCGCGCCGCATTTCATTTTACAGAACTTTTGGATGGCACTCGGCAAGCCGCGCTGCTCAAGAATGACCCCTTATTTTCCATAATTATGCCTCTGCTGATTGAAAGAGGTTGGCTGGTAACGCTGAGAAGTCCGATCACTATTCTAATTGATAAGTTTCCGAACCTAACTCGAGAAATTTCGGCTTTTGTACACATTTATCCTGATGAGGCCGATTACCATTTTGAATTGTCATCCGGCAAAAGGGTGCTGATAGTTGGCGCCGGTGGAATTGGGACTGAGGTTGCATTCGGACTGGCCGCGGCCGGTGTGGGTTCTTTGGTCGTTGTTGACCCGGATGTCGTGGATGCGACCAATCTTAATCGCCAATTTTTGTACACTCGTGATGATGTTGGACAGCAGAAAGTGCTCGTGCTTGCGCGGGAAATCAACCGTCGTTTTTGCCAAACTTCGATCGTTTCAATATGCGAAAATTTTGATCAACGCAGACTTGCAAAGAGGCTTATTTCATCAGTTGATCTGATCGTTCTATGTGGAGAATCAACGATTCTTCAGGATGAGCCGGAGCTCGTACAAGGGCGGCCTCTCTTATTAAGCGGCTATCGCGGCGCTCTCGGCACAGTGGGGCCTTTGGTTAACGAGAAAAAGGGTGGCGCCTGCTGGCACTGTATAATGAATTACAATCAACGAGCCTCAATGAAGAAGCTTGAGGCGCTCAAGGATAACCGTCGATTTTCATGGAACCCATCCGGATTTGCAATAAATGCATTAACGGGAGCTATTACCTCGCGCATCTGCGTTAGCGTTTTGTCTGAGCAATCAGACCAGTCAAATTGGATCGGACAACAGCTTCAAATTGCGCTCGATCACTTAGAATTAAAACCGACAAAAATAGAACCCAGCCTCTGTTCTCACAGCACAAATTCCAATTGACCGAGCGACTCATGAAGGAGTTGGCAGTGCATCCGTTAAGGTCTGTTACTTCGGTCGAAGAATTATTATCGTTGCCGTATTTTGATATTCTCGCCTGCATTACTTCAGATTCGCTGCATCCCGGCGGGGGGGCTGCAACACAAGTGCTGCTGGATGCATGTTCGATAAAGCATTCCGAGCGCGTGTTAGAAATAGGTTGCGGCCCCGGCTGGACAACCCGCGCCCTAGTTCGCGCTGGGTTGAATGTAACAGTAGTTGAACAATCTCTTCTTATGGCTCAAGCCATGCTCTACCATTGCTTACAAGAGAACTTAGCGGCGCCAAAGCTTCACATAACTTCGATCGAGAGCTTCGATACAAAAAATCGGTCAGACCGGCTATTCGATGTTGTCATTCTCGAATGCGTAGTTGGGTTCATCAATGATAGACGCGCTATGGAGAAGGTTGTTCAGAATTGTTTGAGCAGCAACGGAAGGATAGCTGTGCTTGACGTTCACTATAAAGCGATGCCTTCTCAAACCAAATTAGACGATCTCGCGGACTTAATCGGTTATCGCTTCGTTCCCTTAACGAGATTAGATTGGCTCTCACTTTTCCCAAAGCTACAATGCAAAACTTTTAAAAGTTTTGTCCTCCGACCCGCTCCCGATAACGACGTTGAGAGATTGCTTAACTATCCTGAAGTGGCGACGTGGCTCTCAGCCTTTCCATTAACAGATCGCGATAAGTTGGCTCGATTTTTGAAAACGTTGGGACAAGCATTTCAAAATAATAAAAACCTGATGGAAGGTCACATCGCAGTCTATTCGAAGTGATCAGCCCGCGGCGTTGTTGTGCGGGCGTTGAAAATTTCATCGATAGACGTCGGATAGTGTGACGGTTCAATGGTATGAAGATGATGGACCCCCAAAGCTTACCGATCTTGGTCGTACCTCTGATCAATCACCTTTCGAGCTATCAAGAGGCGCTCATGCGTGGCTGGTCTCCTGATAATGTGCGTGGTGAAGCGGCAGCCCAAGAACAATTAAATGCAATCGCAAAGGACCCCAATGCTTTTCTAAAGTCTCTTCAAGACGTCGATGCGTTGGGTCCAGCGATCAGACTTCCAAATGGAAGCACAATGCAACGTTTGCCAAGCATTGTGAGGTGGCTGTGGGACGGTGAGTTTGCGGGCAGCATCGGCTTTAGGTGGCAGAAAAACACTTCGGCGCTCCCACCGCAGGTGCTTGGCCATATTGGATTTGCGGTGGTTCCTTGGCGCCGCAATCGTGGCTATGCCAAATTTGCTCTTCGAGAAGTTCTTAATTGTGCCCGCGATCAAGGTCTTGATCGCGTCGAGCTAACTACTTCACCAGACAACATTGCCTCGCAAAAAGTCATGATACATAACGGCGCGGTCCTCATGAATAGATTCAAAAAGGATGCTTCATATGGAGGGACCGATGCATTGCGTTTCTCCATTTCCTTAGATTGACTCAGCGTTTGAAGAAGCCGCCTTCAAACTTCCGCGCTACGCTAAAGGAGGCCAAAAAGCCATGATTGGAGAAAAGAGTTCGATTATTGTATTCGACTCCTTGTGCGTTCTCTGCTCAGCCTTTGCGCAGTTTATACTGCGACATGATAGCGCGCATTATTTCCAATTGGCTTCAATGCAAGGGTTGTTAGGAGCTGAGCTATATCTCAGATCGGGCATCGATCCAGCAAATCCGAACACGATAATCGTGGTGAACGGTGACGTAACACTCCGGAACAGCGACGCGATTTTAGCGATATATCGACAGCTAGAGTGGCCGTGGAACATGCTTGCGTTTTTTAGTATAGTTCCTCGTCCATTGCGCGATCTCATATATTTATGGCTCGCGCGTAATCGCTATCGAATCTTCGGGCGGCGAGAAAGCTGTTGGAAGCCATCGACCGAACATTTAAATCGCATTTTGTAGTT
>Ga0209023_10000729_pt1 | contig 47533 bp, 48 predicted proteins | sample LakOneMetagenome_FD_187468 | JGI IMG/M metagenome (GOLD analysis project Ga0209023, IMG submission 187468) | Freshwater and sediment microbial communities from Lake Erie, Canada (SPAdes) (version 2) | ecosystem: Environmental > Aquatic > Freshwater > Lentic | place: Lake Erie, Canada... | reverse complement strand
TTGATAGGTCAGGTGTGGAAGTGCAGTAATGCATTAAGCTAACTGATACTAATTGCCCGTACGGCTTGTCCCTATAACATTAGCAGTTGTAGATGATAAGAATACGCGTTGTGCTTGTTGTTGATACGAGTGCTACCAAAGTAATACAAAACTTACTTCTTCCAGATTCAAGGTACTGCTGCCCCGTTGGGAGCAACTACCTGTACAAGTTATGCCTGATGACCATAGTAACTCGGTACCACCCCTTCCCATCCCGAACAGGACCGTGAAACGAGATTACGCCGATGATAGTGCTGCAACCAGTGTGAAAGTAGGTTATCGTCAGGCTAGTTATAAGAGAAAAACCCCGAGCAGAAATGCTTGGGGTTTTTTTTCGTCTTTTACTTGTAGTATAATATGCGCCTGCATGACAAAACACCGTGAAGCTGCTGCCCAATATCGGAGCGGCTTCCAGTATCAGTTATGCCTGATGACCATAGTAACTCGGTACCACCCCTTCCCATCCCGAACAGGACCGTGAAACGAGATTACGCCGATGATAGTGCTGCAACCAGTGTGAAAGTAGGTCATCGTCAGGCTAGTTATAGTGAAAACCCGCTCCGTGTAGCGGGTTTTTTTTCGGCTAGAATGCACGCATGCGCATTCTGATCATCGAAGACAACCCCGACATCGTCGCCAACCTGTACGGGTTTCTCGAACCGAAGGGCTATGTCCTCGATTCCGCCGCCAACGGCTACGCCGGCCTGGCCCTGGCGGCCGAGCATGCCTACGACGTGATCGTGCTCGACGTGATGCTGCCCGGCCTGTCCGGGATCGAGGTATGCCGCAAGCTGCGCGCCGAACTCAATGACAGCACGCCCGTCCTCATGCTCACCGCCCGCGACACTCTGCAGGACAAGGAAGCGGGCTTTCACGCCGGCGCCGATGATTACCTGGTCAAGCCGTTCTCGCTGGTCGAACTCGATCTGCGCCTCAATGCCCTGCGCCGCCGGGCGCGCGGCGAACACCGCGCCTCGAACGTGCTCAAGGTGGGCGCGCTGACTTTCGACACCGATACCTACCAGGTCACGCGCGAAGGCATACCGCTGGCGCTGACCAAGACCGGCTTCGTCATGCTCAAGTGCCTGATGCGCGCGTCGCCGCGGCTGGTCACGCGCGAACAGCTCGAGCACGAAGTGTGGGGCGACGACCGTCCCGAGAGCGACGCCCTGCGCACCCACCTGCACGCGCTGCGCCAGGTGCTCGACAAGCCGTTCGCCTTCCCCATGCTGCGCACCGTACCGGGCCTGGGCTACCAGCTCACGGCAGCCAATGAAGGCGCATGACTCCCTGCGCCGCCGCATCGCGGTGGTCTACCTGCTGTTCACGCTCGGTTCTTCCATCTTCTTCGCCATCACCGGCGCGATCGCGGTAGAGGGGATCGAAGACCGGCTGGTCGACGCCCGCCTGCGCGAAGTGGCGATCTGGGCCTCGCCGCGCCAGGCCAGCGGACTGCCGATCTCGATGCCGGCCGGCGTGACCTTCTATCACGATGCCGACATTCCGGCCTCGGTGCGCAATCTGCCCGATGGCGTCAACGATATCGACGTCGACGGGGTCGGCCTGCACGTGCTGGCCGGTCACGACGAGACCGGCCCCTTCGTCGTGGTCGATCACGAGAGCGATTACGAGAAGGTCGAGCTGGTCGTGTACTCGCTGTTTGCGCTGGCCTTCGTCGGCAGCATCCTGCTGTCGCTGTTCGTGGGCAGTTACATCGGCCGCCGTTTCGTCAATCCGATCCTGACCCTGGCCGAGGCGCTGCCGCACACCGATCGGGCGCTGCCCCTGCAGGACCGCGACGATGAGCTGGGCGTGCTGGCGCGCGCGCTGGCGGCGCACACGGGCGAGCTGCGCCGCTTTCTCGACCGCGAGCGCTTCATCAGCGGCGACGTCAGTCACGAGCTGCGCACGCCGCTGACCATCATCAGCGGCGCGGCCGAGATTCTGATCCAGCAGCGCAGCGACGATCCGCTGGTCGCGCGCTCTGCCGAACGGATCTACCGCGCCGCGAACGAGGCAGCCCAGTGCGTGAACGTGCTGCTGATGCTGGCCCGGGCGCCGGACCGCCTGCCGCGGCCGGCCACCGACATCGGCGCGCTGGTGCAGGCCGAGGTGGCCCGCAATCAGCACCTGCTGGGCGCCAGGCCGGTCGAGCTGCGGTTCGGCGGCGGTGCGCCGTTCAACGTCAACGCGCCGCCTGAATTGTGCGCCGCGGCGCTCGGCAACCTGGTGCGCAACGCCTGTCAATACACCGAGCGCGGCGCGGTGGTGGTCAGCCTGGCCGGGCGCAGCGTGCTGGTCGAGGACACCGGCCCCGGTCTGCCGGACGCCGTGCTGGCAGTCTTGAACGGCGCCAGCCCGAGCGCCCAGGAAGGGCCGTCCTCGGGCTCCGGCCTCGGCCTGGGGCTGGTGCGGCGCATCTGCGAATACCTGGGCGCGACCCTGAGCGTGCGCGCGCGCGACGGCGGCGGCACCGTCTTCGAGATCACCTTCGCGCCCGATTTAACACTGCCTTAACGTGCACTTGACGGTTGCTTGACGGATACGAGCGTAATCTCGCGGCATGATGCCCCGGTCCTGGGGTGTCGCATCACCGTCAGGTAGCCCATTGAAATTTCCGACTCGCCCCCGTCTGCGCCACGATGTTCTGACCCTGCTCGCTTCCGCCTTGTTGGCCAGCGCCTATAACCTCACATTCTGGCGCAGCTTTGCCGCTGCCACGGGCGGACTGGCGTTGCCCAATCTGCCACTGCTGGCCGGCTGCTTCCTGCTGATCGTATTCCTGTTCAACGCCGTGCTGATGCTGTTCAGCTTCCGCTTTGTGCTCAAGCCGCTGCTGGTGGTCCTGTTTGTCACCACCGCGCTGACGGCGTACTTCATGAGCCACTACGGGGTCCAGATCGACAAGGCCATGATCCAGAACGTGTTCGAGACCGACGTGCGCGAAGCGGGCGAATTGCTGAGCGTGCAAATGGTGCTGGTCCTGTGCCTGCTCGGTGCGCTGCCTTCCCTGTTCGTCTGGCGTACCGAGGTGAGCTACCCGCGCGGCGTGCGTGGACTGGGATCGCGTGCCGGTGTGGCGCTCGGATCGCTGGCCCTGGCCGGGCTGCTGGTGGTGGTGTTCTTCAAGACGCTGGCGCCGACACTGCGCGAGCACCGCGACCTGCGCTTCCTGCTCACGCCGACCAATTACATCCAGGCCATCAACAGCTACGTCAAGCAGCGCTACGCGCGCAAGGTCGTGGTCGCGCCGCTGGGGACCGATGCCAGCAAGGGCACGCCGGCCGGCAACGGGACGCGCCGCTCGGTCACCGTGATCGTGGTCGGCGAGACCGCGCGCGCCGCCAATTTTTCGCTGAACGGCTATGCGCGGCCCACCAATCCACAGCTCGCGCTGCAGCCCGAACTGCTCAACTTTACCCACGTTTCCTCGTGCGGCACCGCGACTGCGGTCTCGCTGCCGTGCGTGTTTTCAGTGCTGGGCCGCGAACATTATTCGGACACCCAGGCCTATGCCCAGCAAGGCTTGCTCGATGTCCTCAGCCACGCCGGCTTCGAGGTCCTGTGGCGCGACAATAACTCCGGCTGCAAAGGCACCTGCGACCGGGTCGCCTACGAAGACCTGTCGGTGCCGGAGAAGGGCAACCAGTGGTGCGTCGAGGACGAATGCTACGACGAGCGATTGCTCGAACGCTTGCCGGAGATTATCCGCAAAGCGGACAAGGACATGGTCATCGTGCTGCACCAGAAGGGCAGCCATGGCCCGGCCTACTACAAGCGCTACCCGGCCGCCTTCAAGCGCTTCAAGCCCGTGTGCGAAACCAATGAACTGGCCAAATGCTCGCGCGAGGAGATCGTCGCCGGTTACGACAACACGATCCTCTACACCGACCATTTCCTGAACAAGACCATCGAACTGCTCAAGGCCAGCGCCCGCAGCGACACGGTCGACACGGCGATGCTGTATTTCTCCGATCACGGCGAATCGCTGGGCGAACACAATCTCTACCTGCACGGCGCGCCCTACATGATTTCGCCGGCCGAACAGCGCGAGGTGCCGCTCATGCTGTGGCTGTCCGACGGTTACCGCACGCACTACCAGATCGACCAGCGCTGCATGGCCGCGCGCACCGGACAGGAGTTCTCGCACGATAACGTGTTCCACTCGGTGCTTGGTATGCTGAACGTGAAGACCGCCATCTACAACCCGCGCCTGGACATGTTCGGAGCGTGCCGCCATGAAGGTTGACCGTACTCTGGTCATCCTGGCCGTGTGCGCGATCGTGATCGTGCTGCTCGGCGCCGTCACCAACGTCGACATGCGGCTTGCGCACGCCATGGCCGGCAACGGCCCGGTGGCGTTCCCGCTGCGCGACGCGTGGTTCGCCGATACCTTCAATCACAAGTATGTGAAGACGCTGACGATCTTGCTGGGCGCGTGCATCGTGCTACCGGCCGCATTCGACTGGTGGCGTCCGCGCGCCGCCTGGAGCGCGCGCTTTCGCCTGCGCTTGCGGGTGGTCGCGCTGTCGGCGCTGATCGTGCCGGCCGTGATCAGCATGCTCAAGCGCGTCAGTTACTCGCACTGTCCCTGGGACCTGACTGTGTTCGGTGGCGGACAAACCTATGTGCGCCTGCTGGAGCCGGTGATTAGCGGCGTGCAGTACGGGCACTGCATGCCGGCAGGTCACGCCTCGTCCGAACTGTGGCTGGTGTCGCTGGCGGTGTTCTGGCTGCCCGAACATCCGCGCAAGGCGGCGCTGGTGGGCGGCACGCTGCTGCTGATCGGCTTTGGCATCGGCTGGATCCAGCAGATGCGCGGCGCCCACTTCCTGACCCACACGCTGTGGTCGATGTGGATCTCGTGCGCACTCATTGTCGCCATCTGGCGCGTCGCCACCCGCAAACGCGCGGGCTTGCCGCAGTTTCAGGTCAGCTGAGCGGTCAGCCAGGCGCGCAGGTCGGCGCCTGGCGCGGGATCGGTTTCATTGAAAATTTCGTGGTACAGGGACTCGTACACTTTGAAGGTAAAGTCGCCGTCGGGCAGCTGCGCAAAGAAGCGCCGGCTGCCCGAGGCGTCGACCAGATGGTCGTCGCCGGCGATCTGCAGCAGCAGCGGCAGGTGCAGTTCGGCGGCGTGCTGCTGGCAGTAGTCGATCGCCCCCAGCATCGAGCGCAGCAGGCGCGCGCTGATTTTTCCGTGCACCAGCGGGTCGTTGCGGTATGCCGCGACCACGGCCGGATCGTGCGACAGGTACTGCGGCTGCAGACCGTTGGGCACGCCGATGCGTGGCGCGAGCGTGAGCATCAGGCCCAGCAGGCGGTGCTGCAGCGGCGACATGCGCACCGCCAGCGCCGGCGACGACAGAATCAGGCCCCGCAGCGGCGTGGTCGCCGCCAGCGCGAAGCGGGCCGCGAACAAGCCGCCCATGCTGTGGCCGAACAGGAAAGGCCGGCGCGCGAAGCGGGCGGCAAAGTGCTCGATCACGATCTGGGCATCCTGCAGCATCGGGTCGCCGTTGGGAACGTCGCCGCGCGCGCCTTGCGAGCGGCCGTGGCCGCGGTGGTCGTAACAGCGCACCGACAAACCCATTTCGTTGAACAAGTGCGCCAGGTGGCGGTAGCGCCCGCTGTGTTCACCCAGGCCGTGCATCAGCACGATGCTGCCGCGGGTGTCGGCGTCGGGCAATACGAAGTCGGACACGTGCAATGACGTGCCATCGGCGGCGGCGAGCTGGTGGGTATGTGGCGCCACCAGCGCCGGCATTACACGCCCCAGAGGACGTCGTGGCCGCCCGAGCGGGCGGCGCGCAGCATTTCCAGAAGCGGGTAGGCGCGGGTGGCGAAACTGACTACTTGCGCGCCCTCGTGTTCGGCGTCATCGCCGGCTTCGCCGTGGTGCGCGTGGATGTCGCGCTGCACGTCTTCGGAGGCGGCGTGCTTACGGCTTTCCTCGATTTCCTTCTCGAGAATGGCCACCGCTTGCGGCGCCTCGGCGGCGGTGATCACGCCGCGGCTCGCGTCTTTGTGCAAGAGATCGAGGATGCGTTTGGCGTGTTCCTGGTACATCAACACTTCTGCTGCTGCCTTGGAGGTGAATGTGATTAGCATAGGAACTTTCTGATAGTGTGGTTCATGACGAAACGATAACACGAACTGGCGCGACGGTCATCCGGCACACGTGCGCACGTGAAAAATCCGTTTATCGTGCGTATTTCTCGGGCTGGGCCCGGCTTAAGGCGAACCACGCGAGCGCGATCAGTTGCAAGACCACGGTGGCGGCGAGCGCCAGGCGAAACGCGCTGGCCGGGGCCGCGCCGGCGCCCTTGAGAGCGTCGACCAGCACGCCGAATCCCCATTGCCACGTAAATGCTCCCAGGAACAGCGCCAGGTTGTAACCGGCGTTGGCGCGGCCGGCCAGCGCGGCAGGAAATGCCAGACCCGTGCCCGACTGCGTCAGCGAGGTGACCGGTACGCACAGCGCCAGCGCCAATAGCAACAGCCACGCCGACGGCCCCTGCGCCATCAACATCAAGCCTTGCACGATGGCCATGCCTGCCATGCCGGTGCCGATCAAACGGTGGGTGCTCCAGCCAGCCTGGACCAGGCGCGGCGCAGCCCAGCCCAGCGCCAGATAGCCAAGCATGAGCACCAGGTTCATCGCAAACAGCATGCGGCTCGCTTCGGCCTGGGTGGCGCCGAACACCGTCATCAGCCACGGGCCCGCCCACAGCGTTTGCAGCGCCGCGAACATGCCGTGATTGACGAAGCCGAGCACCGCCAGGCGCCAGAAATAGGGGGTGCGGAAAATGGTGCGGTAGCCGCCGTCGGGCACCGCCGTGTGCGCCGCAGGCGCCGCGCTGCGTTGTTCGGCGCTGCGCAGCAGGAAGAAGATCGCGCTTGATGCAGCCAGCAGCAGCACGGCGATGCCGACGAAGATGCCGCGCCAGCCGGCCACCGGCAGCAGCAGCGTGACCGGCACGGTGGCGCTGAGTGCGCCCGAGGTGCCGGCCACCAGCATCCAGCTGGCCAGCTGGCCTTGCTGCGCCATGGGGAACCATTGGCGATAACCCTTGAGCGCGGCCATCAGGCAGGATGACACGCCAATGCCGATCAGTGCGCGTCCGACCCACAGGCCGAACAAGGTGGTGCTGGCCGCGAACACCAGCGCGCCGCCGGCAGCGACCAGCAGCAGCGCCGCCTCGGTGCGGCGCGGACCGTAGCGGTCGAGCCAGACGCCGAGCGGCAGCTGCATGCAGCCGAAGGCGATGAAGTAGGCGGACGAGAGCAGACCCAGGTCGGCGTTGCTCAGGTGCAGTTCGGCCAGCAGGGCCGGCGCGATCACCGCGTTGATCGAGCGCAGCGCGTACGACAGCAGATAGCCGAACGCAAAGCACAGGAATACGCGCGCCGCGGCGCCGCCCTTGAGCGTGGCGTTCATCCCGGCATCACTGCAGCTTGAACGAAGACAGGAACATGTCCACGTTTTCCTTGGACACGGACTGTTCCGGGCCCATGACGATGACCTGATAGAAGCGTTTGTCGCGCGATTCGAAATGCCCGACCAGGCGCATCGGCACGCCGTCGCGCTTGCCGCGCGCGTCAATGTCGATGGCGGCGCTGCGCGTGCTGCCGGACGCCGCCGTGCGCGCTTTTTCGCTGGTGACGGTGGCGCCGATATTGTTGACCAGCGCCGTCTTCATGGCCGCCAGCGCGGCTTCGGCGCGCGCGGCGTCGGGCGCCTCGGCCGCGCCGACGGCGAAAGTGGTGCCCTCGACCTGGGCCGCGGTCATGGTCATGTTCACTTTTAAGCCGTTCAGGTCGATGGCGCGCGTGTGGCTGGCCGGCTTGTCCGGGAACATCGCGCGGAAGGGCGCGCTCTCGCTGCTGACATCGCGCCAGTTGTAGGTCGGGCTGCAGGCGGCCAGCAGCAGCGCGGCCGCGGCGAGTAGGGAGAGGAGGGGAGTTCGCATCCTGCCATGGTAGCAGGACTTCGGCGTTCTGTTAGCCGCCGAACACAGGATTGGGGTCACGCGGAGTAGGATTTGTCTTGGACAAAAACGGACAACGAGGGAGGATCTCATGGACTCAATCAACCAGCAGCAACCGGAACACAACCGCGAAGATCTGTCGGGCGCCGCCGCCATCGACAAGATGGGCAAGCTGATCAAGGCGGCTCAGACCTGCTTTTTTTGTACTGCCGCGCCGGGTGGACAAGTCGATGCGCGGCCGATGAGCGTGCTCGATGTCGACGAGCAAGGAAACCTCTGGTTCATGAGCGCCATCGACAGTCACAAGAACCAGGAGTTGCGCGACAATCCGGCAGTGCGGCTGTTCTTCCAGGGTTCGCCGCACTCGGAATTTTTGCATCTGGAAGGCACGGCCACTGTCTCGCAAGACAAGGCGAAGATCCGCGAACTGTGGAAGTTCGTGCTCAAGACCTGGTTTACCGAAGGCGAGGACGATCCGCGCATCACGGTCATCAAGGTTGCGCCCTCGCATGGCTACTACTGGGACAACAAGCACGGCAACGCGGTGGCCGGCGTGAAGATGCTGATCGGCGCCGCAGCCGGCGTCACGCTCGACGATTCGATCGAGGGCACGCTGCGCGTGTAGTTCAGCTTTGCGGCAGGCCGCGGCGCAGGCCGATCGCTTCGTGCACGTGGCCGGCGCTGACGCGCTCGCTGGCGGCCAGGTCGGCCACCGTGCGCGCCACCTTGAGCACGCGGTGATAGGCGCGCGCCGACCACTGATACTGCAGCATCGCCGACCACAAGGTTTTTTCGCCTTCGAGATCGAGCGCGCAGTGGCGGTCGACTTCGTGGGTTGTCATGCGGTCGTTCGGCTTGCCCTGGCGCGCTATCTGGCGCGCGTGCGCGGCGGCCACGCGTTCGGCGATCGCCGCGCTGGGCTCGCCGTCGGCCTTGCGCGCCAGCGTTTCGGGATCCATCGCCGCCACCTCGATCTGGATGTCGATCCGGTCCAACAATGGGCCCGAAATGCGCTCTTGGTAGCGCAGCACGCCTTCGGGTGTGCAGTGGCATTTGCCGGACTGGTGGCCGCGGTAGCCGCAGGGGCAGGGATTCATCGCCGCGATCAGCTGGAAGCGCGCGGGAAAGTCTGCGTGGCGCGCCGCGCGCGCGATCGTGACCATGCCCGATTCGAGCGGCTGGCGCAGTACTTCGAGCGAGCGGCGGTCGAATTCGGGCAGCTCATCGAGAAACAGCACACCCAGATGGGCCAGCGACACCTCGCCCGGGCGCGCCAGCGGCCCGCCGCCGACCAGCGCCACGCCGGAGCAGGTGTGATGGGGGCTGCGAAACGGGCGTACCTTCCAGTGCAAGGGATTAAAGATGCCGTTGAGCGATTGCAGCGCGGCCGATTCGAGCGCTTCGGTATCGTTCATGGCTGGCAGCAAGCCGACGAAACGGGAGGCCAGCATGGTCTTGCCCGCGCCCGGCGGGCCGATCAGCAGGGCGCTGTGGGCGCCTGCCGCCGCCACTTCCAGGGCCCGTTTGGTGAATTGCTGTCCCTTGACGTCGGAAAAATCGGCATACACGGGCGCGACCGGCGGCGCGGCCGGCTGATGCCGCACCAGCCTGTCCTCATCGCACGCGGCGCCAAAGTGAGCGCATACTTGCAGCAGCGTGGCGGCCGGAAAGACACGGGCACCGACGGCCAGCGCGGCCTCGTCGGCATTGTCGATAGGCAGGATGAAGCCGCGTTCGCGGCCGGCGGGGTCGCGCTGCATGGCGAAGGTCATGGCCAGCGCCCCGCGCACCGGGCGCAACTCGCCGGAGAGCGACAGTTCGCCAGCGAATTCATATTGGTCGAGTTCGCCGGCAGGAATCTGACCGGCCGCGGCAAGGATGCCGATTGCGATCGGCAAATCAAAGCGGCCCGATTCCTTGGGCAGGTCGGCCGGCGCCAGATTGATCGTGATCCTGCGCGAGGGAAATTCGAAACCGGCATTTTGCAAGGCGGCGCGCACGCGGTCTTTCGATTCGCGCACTTCGGCATCCGGCAGGCCGACGATCGTCAGACTTGGTAATCCGTTTGCCAGATGCACTTCCACGCTCACGCACAGCGCTTCCATGCCGGCCAGCGCGCGGCTTCGTAGTACGGCAAGGCTCATGGGGATCCTGACGAGCTGCAGAAGTAGATCCAGCAGATGCTAGGCTTCAAGCGGTAGCCGGTCTTGAGAGGCACCAAACGTGCGGTAGTATGGCGATACCGGCAAACCGACCTCAAGGACTGACATTGAACGCCTCGCTCCACATCGCGCAGCTCGATAGCGCTGACCGACATGACTGGGAAATACTCGCTCGCGGATACAAGGCGTTTTACAACACACCGACCTCCGACGCGCAATTCGATGCGACCTGGCATCGACTGATCGGCCCCGACGCGGCGGTCTGCGGACTCGGGGCGCGCTATGAAGGGCAATTGGTCGGTATCGCGCACTACGTGTTTCACACCACGGTCTGGGCGCCGGTGTCGTGCTACCTGCAGGATTTATTTACTTTGCCGTCGGCCCGCGGCAAGGGCGTGGCGCGCGCGCTCATCGATGCGGTCGCCGCTGACGCCCGGCAGCATGCTGCGGAGCGATATTACTGGAACACGCAAACCACGAACGAAACGGCGCGCGCTTTGTATGACAAGGTTGCCCAATTTAAGGGCTTCATCCGTTACGACTATGCACTTTAAAACGCCGCTGGTTTTCGCCAGCGGCGTCAGTCACGTCTTATCGGTTAATTTCCAAGCGATTTGAAGTAGGCGGCGTGTGCCCGGGAGAATTCATAGTTATTGAATTTATCCCAGTTCACTGACCACGTCATCAGCCCGCGGAAGGTCGGGTAGGTGTTGGCCGGCCGATAGCTGCCGCAGTTGGTTCCCTTGACCAGGCAATCGAACGCCTTTTGGGTGTCGGCCGTCGACATCTGACCGCTGCCGGCTGCTTGCGCGTTTGCCGGAAGCCCGAAACCGACCTGGTCCGGACGCAAACCGGGCCAGAAGTTGGCGGCGTTGCCTTCGATCGGGAAGCCGGTGATCATCATGTCGGACAGCGCCACGTTGAAATCGACCGTGCCCGCATTGTAGTAAGTGCCATTCGCACCGGCTACCGGACCGGAGTTGTAGTGCTGCGCATGCACGATGGTCAGAAAGTCCCGCACTGCGTGAATTACGGGAAGATAGACGCCATTGCGCGTATCGGCGCCGCCCCATGCGCCGGAGCCGTAGAACATGCGTCCGCCATGGAGCAGCAAGGTTTCTGGCGCCATGGTGAGAACGAACTTGGCGCCGTACTTGGCCTTCAAGGTTTTCAACGCAGAAATCAAGTTGACCACGACGGGTGTCGTCGGGTTCTTGAAGTCCCGGTCGCCATTGTTCAGATAGATGGAATGGCCCTCGAAGTCGATATCAAGTCCGTCCAGGCCCCAGCGATCGATGATCGCCGACATCGAGCTGACGAAGGCGTCGCGTGCTGCGGTGCTTGCCAGCGATACCTGACCGTTTGCGCCGCCGATGGAAATCAGCACTTTTTTGCCGGCGGCCTGTTTGGCCTTGATTGCTGCGAGGAAGTCAGCGTCGCTTTCAACGTTGGCACACTCGGATGCCGGGCAACGGTTGAAATGCAGATTGCCGGACGTCGGGGAATCTGGTTCTGCGAAGGACAGCTGGATGATGTCCCAGTCGTTTGACACGTCGGCCATCCGGATATAGCCGGAGCCGTTTGCGAAGCTGGCATGCATGTAGCCAACCAGCACTTGCTTCTTCATCCCGGTTGGCGTTGGTGTTGGTGTCGGGGTTGGTGTCGGCGTCGGCGTTGGAGTCGGAGTCGGAGTTGGCGTCGGCGTAGGTGTTGGTGTCGGCGTTGGTGTCGGAGTCGTATCGCAGGTGCCCCCGGCTGTCCACAAGGTCGGGGTGTCCTTCGGATTCCAGTTGGTACCGGCGTAAGCGGTGTGCGTCGTCAGCGCCTTGTAGATAACACCGAGATAGCTCACCACCTGACCGGCGGTGTAAGTTTTTCCTTCGGCCCACACCGAACACGTGCCTGGCGTAGGCGTAGGCGTAGGCGTAGGAGTGGGCGTTGGCGTTGGCGTTGGTGTCGGAGTGGGCGTCGGTGTCGGCGTTGGTGTGGGAGTTGGCGTCGGCGTCGGCGTCGGCGTGGCGCCGCAGGAGCCGCTCACGGTCCATGGCTGGCCGCTGCCTGCAGGACCATTACTGGTCGCTGGATTGTTACCTTGCGTCCAGTACGCTGCTGTGTAATTGACGCCGTTGTAGCTCACCGTCGCGCCGCCGCTGTAAGCGGTTGTGCTCGACCAGGCGGCGTAACACACCGTGGTGGTAGCGAGCAGTGCGGTTTGCGGTGCCGGGGGCATGTCGCCGCCGCAGGCGGCCAGCGTGCCCCCCATCAGCCCCGCGATCAGGCTATTGATTAAAGTTCGGTTCAACGTGGACTCCATATTTCAGGTATTGGGATGTCGGACAGGCGCGAGCGGTGAATCGGAATTCACCGCCGCGCCCTCAAGCGTTGCTACGCTTCAGTACGGGTAAGCATCCGCAGGCAGGCCGAACATGGCGCCCACTTTGGCGCCAACGCCGGCCGGCATTGCCGTCGGCTTCGATCCGCATTGCACACTGTCCGCTTTCAGGATGTGCCACAGCATCAAGCCGTCGCGTGCATTGACCGTTGAGGCGAGCATTGTGTTGGCAAAGCGCTCGACCGAATAGGCCCCCGGGTTCGATACGCCATACTGGTCCTGGCTGATGGTCGATCCTGCGCACACCGCATCGGCATTGTTGATGACGAGCGCGCCGCCAGCCCAGCCTTCCGCCGCCGTCTCCAGGCCCAGCGAGACGATCGTGCTGGCCGGCAGCAGAGGGCGGTACGACTTGTACGCAGTGACCGGATCGTAGTGCAGCGTCTGCGCGTCGTACGACATGATGCTGACGATGTTGAGCAAGCTGCCGATCGATTGGCCATTTCTTGGGCCGCCGACCGCCGTCTTCTTGAACGTCAGGCGTTCACGTCCTGCAGAGCCGCCCCAGTAGCTGACTTTGCCTGCGCATCCGGCATCGCTGCTGGTGGCTGCGGTGCAGTCTGCGCCGGTAGACCAGCCCGCCAGCGTGAGAATCTTGCCGGAGCCGGCCGCATCGGTCGCTTCGCGCAGTGCCTGGATCGATTTGGCGTAGGCCGTGACGTTGCCCGCATCGGCGCCGCCCACTTCAAAGTCGACATCCATGCCGTCGATGTCCATGTCTTTCAGGAAGTTGGCCAGCGCTGTCTTGATCGGGCCGCTTCCGCCTGCCTCGTTCACGAGCGGCGTCCAATCGTTGTAGGTTGCGCCACCGACTGCCAGCGTCACCTTGATGTTACGTGCGTGCAGCACCTTGATTGCCATTTTGATGTCGCTTGGCTTGGCGTTGAAGCTGATGCCGGTGCCGCTCCACGAATCGGCCGCGATGCCGGCCCAGCTGAAATTCGGATTGGCGAACGACAGCTGGACGTGGGTGTACTGCGCGGGAATTTTTGCCAGCTTACTTTCCGTGAAAATCTGGTCGAGCGTTTTTGCTGTGCCATCCCAATTGACTGCGGTGAACCAGTTATCGCTCCAGGAAGGGTAGTAGCCGGTGAACACGCGTTTGGTCTGGTCGGCTTTCACGCCTTTGGTCAGTCCGGTCGGTGTCGGCGTTGGCGTAGGAGTTGGTGTCGGAGTCGGCGTTGGCGTTGGCGTTGGCGTTGGTGTGGGTGTCGGGGTTGGCGTGGGTGTTGTTCCGCAAGTGCCGCTCACGGACCATGGCTGGCCGCTGCCTGCAGGGCCGCTGCTCGTTGACGGGTTGTTCCCTTGCGTCCAGTAGGCGGCCGTGTAATTCACGCCGTTGTAGCTAACGGTCGCACCGCCGGTGTAGACCGCGGTACTCGACCAGGGCGTATAGCACACCGTGGTGCTTGCGAGCAGGGCGGTCTGCGACGGGGCTTCGGTCGGTGTGCCGCCGCCACAAGCGACCAGTGTGCTGCCCATCAGACCAGTGATCAGGGTGTTCAGTAAATTTCGGTTCAAGGCTGACTCCATTTATTGTAGGTATGGGAATGTCCACGACGAGCAGACGGCAGGCCGATCCAGGTGCCGGTGCTCCTGATGCTGCATTCACCGGTACCTCACGCGGACGCCATTGATACAAACGGCCGGCCGTTGCTGTCGCCTCAGGATGCGAGCCTTAAAATTGGTAGTCAAGTGGTTTTGTAAACTTGTGCAAATAAGCATACCAGTGAAGCAATTTTCACCGAGATGATGAGGGGCTACGCCCCTGCTGCGGGCAATTGTCTAAACAATACCGATTTAATACCTTTGAGAACTGGTATGAATGGGGCAGGCGCAAGTGGTCATGGCGTTGAACAAACCGGCCCATCGCGACGTTCTGGTGTTTTCCCGCGCGGCGTGGCGGGTAGATCGCGCTGCGTGAGCGCGCTGGAAAGGGTAAAACAGGAAGGGATGGCGCCGCCGCCATGGCTGTTGGCGGCGCGGGTGGGGCGTCAGCCTTTCTGGGTGGCCAGGCTTTCTTCCAGCATCTGCACGCGCGCTTCGAGCGCTTCGAGTTTGGCGCGGGTCTTGGCCAGCACCTGGTTCTGGATGTCGAATTCCTCGCGCGTGACCAGGTCGAGCTTGGAGAAGCCCTGGGTCATCATCGCCTTGACGTTTTTCTCGATGTCCTTGGCGGGCGAACTTTCGATGGCCTGGTTGATCTTGCCTTGGAGATCATTGAAAAAATTGTTCATGTCCATCTTGGATCCTTAGTAAATGAGAAATTCGCACCGTTGTGGTGCTGTTGCTGCATCAAATCAGTGCGAAACAACGCGCCTGGCCAGCCCGACAAGCATTTTGGCAGTTTATCAATGGCAAGATGGGTAAGCATCCTGCAAAAACAAGTCCCTGGTGCCCGGTTTGAAGGCTGGCATGACTCCTGCTAAAGAAGCTGGAGTCGTCTTCCTGCTTTCTACGATTTTAAACCGCAACGGCACAATTCGTTCATACCAATAAGGGAAATGCCATGAAAAACCTGACCACCAAGTTCTCACTTGCCGCCGCGTTGACGCTCGTCCTGGGTACCATCGGCGCGCCAACCGCACAGGCTGAAGAAGCGGTACCCGAGCACGCGGTGTCCTTCAATGCGGCCCTGACCACCGATTACCGCTATCGCGGCATTTCCCAGACCCGCGCCAAGCCGGCCCTGCAGGGCGGCGCCGATTACACCAACAACCCGACCGGCTTCTATGCCGGCGTCTGGGCCTCGACCATCAAGTGGACCAAGGACCTGGGCGGCGACGGCAACCTCGAGATCGACCTGTACGGCGGCAAGCGCGGCGAGATCGCCAAGGACTTCACGTACGACGTGGGCGGCCTGTACTACTTCTACCCGTCCAACGGCCTGACCCCGAGCGCCAACACCTTCGAAGTGTACGGTCAGCTGGGCTACGGTCCCGCTTACATCAAGTACTCGCACTCGACCACGAATCTGTTTGGCACCGCCGACAGCAAGGGCAGCGGCTACCTCGACGTGGGCGCCAATGTGGAATTGTCCAAGGGCCTGACCCTGAACCTGCACGCCGGACGCCAGCGCGTCGCCCACAACAGCGACTTCAGCTACAACGACTACAAGATCGGCGTGACCAAGGACTTCGGCGTGGTGACCGTGGCGCTGGCCTATGTCGACACCAACACCGCCCTGTATGTCAGCCCGGTCAACGGCAAGGATCTGGGCAAGAGCACCGCCGTGCTGACCGTCTCCAAAACTTTCTAAGCGAGGCAGCGTATGAAACTCATTACCGCCATTATCAAGCCGTTCAAGCTCGACGAAGTGCGTGAAGCCCTGTCGGCCATCAACGTACAGGGCATCACCGTGACCGAAGTGAAGGGTTTCGGCCGTCAGAAAGGTCACACCGAGTTGTATCGCGGCGCCGAGTACGTGGTCGACTTCCTGCCGAAAACCAAGATCGAAGCTGCCGTGGACGACGCCATCGTCGACCAGGCGATCGAAGCGATCGAAGGCGCCGCGCGCACCGGCAAGATTGGCGACGGCAAGATTTTTGTCTATAACCTGGAACAGGTCGTGCGTATCCGTACCGGTGAAACCGGCAACGAAGCACTTTAAGGGGAATTTGCGATGAAGAAAACGATTACCACCTGGCTGGCCGGGGCAGCTGTCCTGTTCGCCATGAGCGGCGCGCTGCCTGCCGCCGCTCAGGATGCTCCGAAGCCGGAAGCGGCAAGCGCCGCGGCCGCCGTCTCGGCAGCGGCCGCCGATGCCGCCGCGCCGGTTGCAGCCCCTGCTGCCGCGCCAGTCGCCGCCCCAGCCGCCGCGCCTGCCGCTGCCGCCACGGCTGCTGCGGCCCCGGCCGCCGCACCCGCTCCCACCCCGAACAAGGGCGACACCGCCTGGATGTTCGTGGCCACGCTGCTGGTCATCTTGATGACGATTCCGGGCCTGGCCCTGTTCTACGGCGGCCTGGTGCGCTCCAAGAACATGTTGTCGGTGCTGCTGCAAGTGTTTACCGTGTTCGCGTTGATCATCGTGCTGTGGTGTGTCTACGGCTACTCGATCGCGTTCACCGGCAATAATGCCTTCTTCGGCAGCTTCGACCGTGCCTTCCTGAACGGCATCTACGATCCGGCCAAAGGCGCGTTCGCCTATGCCGCCACCTGGAGCAAGGGGATCGTCATTCCCGAGTTCATCTACGTCGCCTTCCAGGGCACGTTCGCCGCGATCACCTGCGGCCTGGTGGTTGGTGCTTTCGCCGAGCGCATCAAGTTCTCGGCCGTGCTGGCCTTCATGGTGATCTGGTTCACGTTCAGCTATCTGCCGGTCGCGCACATGGTCTGGTTCTGGACCGGTCCCGACGCCATTACCGATGCCGCCACCCTGACCAGCGAAACGGCCAAGGCCGGCTGGCTGTTCCAGAAGGGCGCGCTCGACTTCGCCGGCGGTACCGTGGTCCACATCAACGCCGCCATTGCCGGCCTGGTGGGCGCCATCATGGTGGGCAAGCGCGTCGGCTACGGCCGTGAATCGATGGCCCCGCACTCGCTGACCATGACCATGATCGGTGCGTCGCTGCTGTGGGTGGGCTGGTTCGGCTTTAACGCCGGCTCGGCGCTCGAAGCGAACGACATTGCGGCCCTGGCCTTCATCAACACCCTGCTGGCCACCGCCTGCGCGACCATGTCGTGGTTGTTCGGCGAATGGATCACCAAGGGCAAACCATCGATGCTGGGCGCCGCTTCCGGTGCCGTGGCCGGTCTGGTGGCGATCACCCCGGCTGCCGGCTACGTCGGTCCGATGGGCGGTTTGGTGATTGGGTTGCTCGCTGGTATCATCTGCCTGTGGGGTGTGAATGGCTTGAAGCGCCTGATCGGCGCCGACGACTCGCTCGACGTATTCGGCGTGCACGGCGTGGGCGGTATTCTCGGCGCCTTGCTGACCGGCGTGTTTGCGGCGCCATCGCTGGGCGGCCAGGGTATTTTCGACTACGTTGCCAACAAGCCATCGCTCGATTATTCGATCGGCAGCCAAGTGCTGGTGCAGGCCACGGCGGTCGGCACGACCATCATCTGGTCGGGCGTGGTCGCGTTCATTGCCTACAAACTGGTTGACCTGGTGATCGGTCTGCGCGTACCGGAAGAAGAAGAACGGGAAGGCCTCGACATCACGAGCCACGGCGAATCGGCCTATCATTCCTGATCGAACCTGATTCCCGGCCCGCGCAAGCGGGTCCCAGGCGCCCTGCGGGGCGCCTTTTTGCATTCTGCGGGCGCGCGCGGCCTTTAAAATGCGGATTCCGCCCCGATTTATGCGGTTCACAATATTCAAGAAGCCTGAAGGACGTCGATTCCATGGTTCCCAACCTCGTTACTGCTCTCACTGGCCCGCTGCTCGATCTCGAGAAAAAGATCCTGGCGGCCACGCCTGCCATCGAGCGCTGGTTCCGCATGGAGTGGCAGGAACACACGCCGCCGTTCTATTGCTCGGTCGACTTGCGCAATGCCGGCTACAAGCTGGCGCCGGTGGACACCAATCTGTTCCCTGGTGGTTTTAACAATCTTGCCACCGAGATGTTGCCGCTGGCAGTGCAGGCGGCCATGGCGGCGATCGACAAATACTGCCCGGACGCGCGCAACCTGCTGCTGGTGCCGGAAGGGCACACCCGCAATCCGCACTACCTGCAGAACGTGGCGCGCCTGATGCAGATCTTCCGCCAGACCGGCCTGCACGTGCGGCTCGGTTCGCTGTCGCCGGAGATCACCCAGCCCACGCCGCTGGCGCTGCCCGACGGGAACATGCTGGTGGTCGAGCCCATGGTGAGGTCAAGCAATGGGCGCCGCCTGGGCCTGGCCGATTTCGATCCCTGCACCATCTTGCTCAACAACGACCTGTCGGCCGGCATCCCGTCGATTCTGGAAAACATCCACGAGCAGTCGCTGCTGCCGCCGCTGCATGCGGGCTGGGCCCTGCGCCGCAAGAGCAACCACCTGGCCGCCTACGACGAAGTGGCCAAAAAGTTTGGCAAGCTGATCGATGTGGATCCGTGGATGGTCAATCCCTTCCACGCCAAGTGTGGCGAGATCAACTTCCAGGAAGACCAAAGTTCCGAATGCCTGGCCGACAATGTCACCATGCTGCTGGCCAAGATCCGCAAGAAATACAAGGAATACGGGATCAAGGAAAAACCGTTCGTGATCGTCAAGCCCGATGCCGGCACCTATGGCATGGGGATCATGACGGTGCGCGACGCGAGCGAAGTGCGCGATCTGACGGCCAAGCAGCGCGCCAAGATGTCGGTCATCAAAGATGGCGTGGAAATTACCGATCTCATCATCCAGGAAGGCGTGCCGACCTTCGAGACCATGCAGGACGCGGTGGCCGAGCCGGTTGTGTACATGATCGACCGTTACGTGGTGGGCGGTTTCTACCGGATCCACGCCGAGCGCGGGGTCGACCAGAACCTGAACGCACCGGGCTCGCAATACGTGCCGCTGGCGTTTGCCCAGCAGCACGCCGTGCCGGACCTGAAAGCCAAGCCGGGCACGGCCGCGCCGAACCGCTTCTACGTGTACGGCGTGGTGGCAAGGCTCGGTTTGCTGGCTGCCTCGCTGGAAATGGAACGCACCGACCCGAATCCCGAAGTGTATTGACGCGAAATCGTAGCGATATACCAACACTTCGAGCAAACACACCGTCGCCCTCGCGCAGGCGGGCTCGCATGCGAGCCCGCCTGCGCGAGGGCGACGTTTTTGGGTTGGCAGCCTCATCTCATACCGACATCAGCATTTCCGGCTAAAATCAAGCATTGTCCTCATCGGAAACCTCCATGAAAATCGCTTTCCTCGCCGATCCGCTGGCAGGCTTTAAAACGTACAAGGATTCGACCTTCGCGATGATGCGCGAAGCGGCCCGCCGCGGCCATGAGATCTATGCGTTCGAGCAGAGCGACATGGCGCTGGAAGAGGGCATCGTCAGCGCCAACGTGCAGCGCATCACCCTCACGGGCGAACTGCGTGACTGGTTCCGCGCCGATGCGCCGGTTGAAACGCGTCTGTCCGCCTTCGACGCCGTCCTGCAGCGCAAGGACCCGCCGTTCGACATGGAATACGTGTACGCGACCTACCTGCTCGAGCTGGCCGAAAAGCAGGGCGCGCGCGTTTTCAACAAGCCGTCCGCGATCCGCGACCACAATGAAAAGCTGGCCATCGCCCAGTTCAGCGAGTTCACCTCGCCCACCCTGGTTTCGTCGGACAGCGCGCGCCTGCGCGCCTTCCACGCCAAGCACGGCGACGTGATCTTCAAGCCGCTCGACGGCATGGGCGGCGCCGGCATCTTCCGCATCAAGAGCGACGGCATGAACCTCGGCTCCGTGATCGAGACCCTGTCCGAGAACGGGGCGCGCACCATCATGGCTCAGCGCTACATCCCGGAGATCGTCAAGGGCGACAAGCGCATCCTCGTCATCGGCGGCAAGCCGGTGCCGTTCGCGCTGGCGCGCATCCCGCAGGGCGACGAAATCCGCGGCAACCTGGCCGCCGGCGGCGTGGGCGTGGCCCAGCCCTTGTCCGAGCGCGATCGCGAAATCGGCGAGACCCTGGGCCCGGTGCTGGCCGCACGCGGCCTGTTACTGGTAGGATTGGACGTGATCGGCAGCTGCCTGACCGAGGTGAACGTCACCAGCCCCACCTGCTTCCAAGAGATCACCGACCAGAGCGGGTTCGACGTGGCGGCCATGTTCATCGACGCGCTCGAGCAGCAGGCAGGGAAGAATTGATATGGTCGGCATTCTGTTGATGACCCACGCACCGCTGGGCCAGGCCTTCATCGCCGCGGTGGCGCACGTGTTCCGCGGTCCGACCGAGCGCTTCGAAGCGATCGACGTGGCCGCCGACCAGGACCTGGGCGAGGTGCACGAGCTGGCGCGCCAGGCCATCGCGCGTCTGGACGACGGCAGCGGCGTCTTGGTGATCACCGACGTCAAAGGCGGCACGCCGTCGAACTGCTGCAATTCGCTGGCCGACGCGGGCCGGGTCGAAGTCATCGCCGGCATCAGTCTGCCGATGCTGCTGCGCGCGATCACCTACCGCCGCGATACGCTCGACGTGGTGGTGGAGATGGCGCTGGCCGGCGCCCATAACGGCGCGGTGCGGGTCGATAACCGGATCAGGGTAGGGTAAGTAAGGAGGTGGCCGCGACGCGGCCGCCGCATGTGCGCAGGTGCTGGAGATCTTTGGACGGAAAAGACGACAACATGATTCAACAAGATCTTGAAATTATCAACAAACTGGGCTTGCATGCGCGCGCTTCGGCCAAGTTCACGCAGCTGGCCGCCAAGTACAAGAGCGACGTCTGGCTCAGCCGCAACGGGCGCCGCATCAACGCCAAGTCCATCATGGGCGTCATGATGCTGGCCGCCGGCAAAGGGGCCAAGGTGTCGCTCGAAGCCGACGGCGCCGATGAAAAGGAATGTGTCGAAGCGCTGATCGCGCTGATCAACGACAAATTCGGCGAAGGCGAGTAATGCCGCTGGACCGCTCCCCAGGCCGTTTTCACACAGGACTTCCGATGGCATCGTTCACGCTCCACGGTATCCCGGTTTCGCGAGGCATCTCGATCGGACGCGCGCACCTGCTCACGCCCGCCGCGCTCGACGTCAAGCACTACCTGGTGCCCGAAGAGCAGCTCGAAAAAGAAGTCCTGCGCCTGCAGGACGCGCTGGCCGAGGTGCACCGCGGCCTGCAAGCGCTGTGGACCGATTTGCCGAAGGATGCACCCACCGAATTGGGCGCCTTCATCGACGTGCACGCGCTGATCCTGTCCGACCCCATGATTTCGGAAGCGCCGCTCGACATCATCCGCACCCGCCACTACAACGCCGAATGGGCGCTGGTGACACAGATCGATGAACTGTCGGCCCAGTTCGACGAGATCGAAGACGAATACCTGCGCGAGCGCAAGGCCGACATCCAGCAGGTCGCCGAGCGCGTGCTCAAGGTCCTGATGGGCACCGCCCAGCTCTCGCCCGTGCCGCGTCTGACCGGCGACGAATTCGCGCCGCAGATGATCGTCGTCGCGCACGACATCTCGCCGGCTGACATGCTGCAGTTCCGCGACCGCTCCTTCATCGGCTTTGTGACCGACGTCGGCGGGCAGAACTCGCACACCGCGATTGTCGCGCGCAGCCTGGATATTCCGGCGGCGGTGGGCATGTCGCAAGCCTCGTCGCTGATCGAGCAGGACGACTGGGTCATCATCGACGGCGACGCAGGCGTCGTGATCGCCAATCCGAGCCCGCTGGTGCTCGAACAGTACCGCGCGCGCCAGGCGCAGATGCTCAAGGCGCGCAAGAAGCTGCTGAAACTGAAAAAGACGCCGGCCGTCACGCGCGACGGCACCGCCATCACCCTGCTGGCCAATATCGAGCTGCCCGACGACTGCCCGGGCGCACTCGACTCCGGCGCCGAAGGCGTGGGCCTGTTCCGCTCCGAATTCCTGTTCATGGGCCGTTCCGGCCACATGCACAGCATCCCGAGCGAAGACGAACAGTTCGAACAATACAAGCGCGCCGTGATGGCCATGAAGGGCCGCCCGGTCACCATCCGCACGCTCGACATCGGCGCCGACAAGCCGCTTGACCCGACCGAACATACCGCGCTCAACCCGGCCCTGGGCTTGCGCGCGATCCGCTACTGCCTGGCCGAGCCGCAGCTGTTCCTCACGCAATTGCGTGCGATTTTGCGCGCATCCGCCTTCGGCAAGGTGCGCATCCTCATCCCGATGCTGGCGCACGCCTTCGAGATCGACCAGTCGCTGGCCATCATCGAGCAGGCCAAGGCGCAGCTGCGCGAAGCGGGGCAGAAGTACGACACCTCGGTCGAAGTGGGCGCCATGATCGAAATCCCGGCCGCCGCGCTGGCGCTGCCGATGTTCGTCAAGCGCATGGATTTTCTGTCGATCGGCACCAATGACCTGATCCAGTACACGCTCGCGATCGACCGTGTCGATTATGAGGTCGCGCACCTGTACAACCCCCTGCATCCGGCCATCTTGCAGCTGATCGCCATGACCATCGCGGCCGGCAAGAAGGCCGGGATCGACGTGGCCGTGTGCGGCGAAATGGCGGGCGACACCAAGCTCACGCGCCTGCTGCTGGGCATGGGACTGCGCGAATTCTCCATGCATCCGGCGCAGCTGCTGTCGGTCAAGCAGGAGATTCTCAACTGCGACCTGGGCACCATCACCCCGCACACGCGCAAGATCATGCGGGCCATGGAACCGAGCGCGATTGCCGAAGCCGTCGAACAGCTGCAAATTATTTGATCCGCACGATTCATCCTTTTTACAGAGTCACATGTCATCCATTGGAATAGTCTCACCGCAAACGATGCGTTTTGCCGAACCGCTGCGGCTGCAGGGCGGCGGCACGATCGCCGACTACACGCTCATGTACGAGACCTATGGCACGCTCAACGCCGACAAGTCGAATGCGGTACTGGTGTGCCACGCGCTCAACGCCTCGCACCATGTGGCCGGGGTCTATGCCGACCAGCCTAAGAGCACCGGCTGGTGGGACAACATGGTCGGCCCGGGCAAGCCGCTCGACACTGACCGCTTCTTCGTGATCGGCGTGAATAACCTCGGCTCCTGTTTCGGTTCGACCGGCCCGATGCACGACAACCCGGCCACCGGCAAGCCGTATGGCGCCGCGTTCCCGGTGGTGACGGTGGAAGACTGGGTGGCCGCGCAGGCGCGCCTGGCCGACCGCCTGGGCATCGCGCAGTTTGCCGCCGTGATGGGCGGCTCGCTGGGCGGCATGCAGGCGCTGGCCTGGAGCATGATGTTCCCGGACCGCCTGCGCCACTGCGTCGTGATCGCTTCCACGCCCAAGCTGTCGGCGCAGAATATTGCCTTCAACGATGTGGCGCGGCAGGCGATTCTGTCCGACCCCGACTACCATGGCGGCGATTTTTACGAGCATGGCGTGGTGCCGAAGAACGGCCTGCGCGTGGCACGCATGGTCGGCCACATCACCTATCTGTCAAACGACGACATGGCCGAAAAATTCGGGCGCAAGCTGCGCAACGCGGCCGAGAGCAACGACTATAAATTCGACTTCGGTATCGACTTCGAGATCGAGTCCTACCTGCGCTATCAGGGCGACAAATTCTCGGAATACTTCGATGCCAATACCTACCTGTTGATCACCAAGGCGCTCGATTACTTCGACCCGGCGCGCGCCTTCGATGGCGACTTGACGAAGGCGCTGGCGGGGACCAAGGTCGACTTCTTCGTCGCCTCGTTCACCACCGACTGGCGCTTCTCGCCGGAGCGCTCGCGCGAGATCGTGCAGGCGCTGGTGTGCAACCGGCGCCGCGTGACGTACGCCGAGATCGACGCGCCGCACGGGCACGACGCCTTCCTGCTCGAAGATGAACGCTACATGAATATGGTGCGCGCCTACTACGAACGCATCTGGAACGAATCGAAAGGGCAGGCATGAACTTCAAGGACCTGTCCACACTGCGGCCCGACCTGGCTTTCATCGCGCACTGGGTGCCGGAGAACGCGCACGTGCTCGACGTCGGCTGCGGCGATGGCGCCATGCTGCGCTATCTGCAGGGCGACAAGCGCTGCACCGGCTACGGCATCGAAATCGACGATGGCCAGCTGCTGGCCAGCGCAAAGCGCGGCATCAACGTGATCCAGCAGGACATGGAGAAGGGCTTGTCGATCTTTGGCGACAATTCCTTCGACACGGTGCTGTGTCTGAACTCGCTGCAGATGATGCAGCACGTGGAAGCGCTGTTGCGCGACATCGTGCGGGTGGGCAGCGAGGCGATCGTCTCCTTCCCCAACTTTGCCTACTGGCCGCACCGGGTGGCGCTGGCCAAGGGCCGTATGCCGGTGTCGAAGTCGCTGCCATACCAGTGGTACGACACGCCCAACGTGCGCTGCGCCACCATCTACGACTTTGAAGAGCTGGCCGAGGAATGCGGACTGGAAGTGCTCGAGCGGGTGGCGCTGGCCGACGGCAAGCCCGTGTCCTTCCTGCCCAACCTGCGCGGTAGCCTGGCCGTGTTCCGGCTGCGGAAAAAGGCGCGGCCTGGCGCCTGAGGTTTATCGTGCGGCCCCCACGGGACGCATGGTGCGATGATGACGGAATTGAAATCACTGCACGGGAAGACGTCATGAAGAATTCGAAAAAAATCGCACTGGTGCTGGCGCTGGCGGCCTGCGCGGGCAGCGCCCCGGCCCAGCAGCCGGCTCAGAGCCAGGCCACGGTCCAGGATGGCATCGCGGTGCGCCCGCTGTCGCGCGCGCGCGTGTTCGCGCCGGCCGAGATGGTCGAGGCCCAGTCCAAGCAGCAGTACGCCGCTTTGGTGCAGGAGGCCGGCCAGAAGGGCGTCCTGGTGCCCGCGGCGGATCCGCAGGTGGTCCGCCTGCGGGCGATCGCCAAACGTCTGATTCCCTATGCGCCGCGCTGGAATGCGGATGCGGCGAACTGGCAGTGGCAGGTCAACCTGATCGCCTCGAAAGAAGTGAACGCCTTCTGCATGCCGGGCGGGCGGATCGGCTTTTACAGCGGCATCCTCACTCAGCTCAAGCTCACCGATGACGAAGCGGCGGCCGTCATGGGGCACGAAGTCGCGCATGCGCTGCGCGAGCACTCGCGCGCGCAGATGGTCAAGTCAGCCGGGACCAATGTGGGTTTCCGGCTCGGCGGCGCCTTGCTCGCGTCGATCTTCGGACTGGATCCGGGCGTGACCGACACGGTGGCGCAGTACGGAGCGCAGTTCACGTCCCTGAAATTTTCGCGCGACGATGAGCGCGAGGCCGACCTGATCGGGCTCGATATCGCCGCGCGGGCCGGCTTCGATCCGCGCGCGGGCATCGCCGTGTGGCAGAAGATGGCGACGCTGGACAAGCGCTCGCCGCCGCAGTTCATGTCGACCCATCCGGGCGGCGCCGACCGCATCGAACGCATGAACGCGCACATGAATCTGCTGCTGCCGGTGTACGCGCGCGCCAAAGGCACCACAGTGCCGGCGCTGCCGCCGTACCGCACGGTGGCCCTGAACTGAATGGGCAGGCAGGCCGACGCCAATGCGCAAGTTCCGCTGCCCATGCGGAACGGCGTCGCGCCCAGTTATCTCTGGATTGACGACACGGCGCCGGGCGCCGCCTTGCCATTTCTGGTGGCGCGCTTTCCCGACATCGGCGAAGCGGTGTGGCGAGACCGCATGGCGCGGCGCGAGGTTGTCGACGGCAGTGGTACGGTGCTGACACCAGGCAGTTCGCTCAAACGCGGTATTCGTATTTGGTACTACCGCGAGATCGAAGCCGAAACGCCGATTCCGTTCGAAGAGCAGATCCTTTTCCAGGACGATCATCTGCTGGTGGCCGACAAGCCGCACTTTTTGCCGACCACACCGGGCGGGCGCTTCCTGCACGAGTCGCTGCTGGTGCGCCTCAAGAACAAGCTGGGCATCGCCGCGCTGACGCCGATCCATCGGCTCGACCGCGAGACTGCCGGTATAGTCGTGTTTTCGCTGCGCGAAGAGAGCCGAGGTGCTTACCAGTCGCTGTTCCAGAAGCGCAGCGTGGACAAGGTCTACGAGGCGCTGGCGGCGCCGCTGCCAGAGCGGGTGTTCCCGTTCACGCATTGCAGTCGCATGGTGGACGGCACGCCCTTCTTTCGCATGCAGGAAGTCGAGGGCGAACCGAATTCGGAAACGCGGATCGAGGTGATTGGCGAGCAGGGTGGGTTGGCCTTGTACCGCCTGCATCCGCGCACGGGACGCAAGCACCAGCTGCGGGTACACATGATGTCGATCGGCGCGCCGATTTTGAATGACACTTTCTATCCGGTGGCGCAGCCCGAGGGGGCGGACGATTTTGCCCATCCCCTCAAGCTCTTGGCGCGCGCGATCTCGTTCGACGACCCCGTTACCGGGCAGCGGCGCCGCTTCGAGAGCGGGCGCACGCTGTAGGATTCACAGCGTATAGTCGATGATCAGCGGCGCATGGTCGGAGAAGCGTTCTTCCTTGTAGATCGAGACCGCCTTCGCTTGCGCTGCGATGCCTGGGGTGGCGACGTGGTAGTCGATCCGCCATCCCACGTTCTTGGCCCAGGCTTGGCCGCGGTTGCTCCACCAGGTGTACTGCTCGGGGCTCTTGTCGATGGTGCGGTGCACGTCCACGAAGCCGACTTCGTCGAAGATCCGGGTCAGCCAGGCGCGCTCTTCGGGCAGGAAGCCGGAATTCTTCTTGTTGCCCTTCCAGTTCTTCAGATCGATCTCGTTGTGGGCGATATTCCAGTCGCCGCAGATGACGACTTCGCGGCCTTCGGCGCGCAGCTCGAGCAGGTGGGGCAGGAACAGTTCCATGAAGCGGAACTTGGCTTCCTGCCGTTCGGGCGAGGACGAGCCGGACGGGCAGTACACCGAGATCACGGACAGGTCGCCGAAATCGCAGCGCACGTAGCGGCCTTCGGCGTCGAATTCAGGGCTGCCGAAGCCGGTGCGCACGGCGTCCGGCTTGACGCGGCTGTAGACGCCGGTGCCCGAGTAGCCTTTTTTCTCGGCGTAGTGGAAGTGGCCATGATAGCCGCCCGGGGTGAGGAATTCCTCGGTCATGTCGGGCAGCTGCGCCTTGAGTTCCTGCACGCAGACGAAGTCGGCGGTCTGGGCCGCCATCCAGGTGAAAAAGCCCTTTTTGTGAGCGGAGCGGATGCCGTTGAGGTTGGCGGAGATAATTTTTGGCATGGTTCGAGGGGGCAGGGTGGCGTAAAATAGCGCCACTTTTTCAATATTCGGGGAAACATCGTGAGTGATTTGCGCCAACAGTTTATCGCGTTTTCGGTGTCGACGGGAGTCTTGCGTTTTGGCGACTTCACGACCAAGGCGGGGCGCCAGTCGCCGTATTTCTTCAATGCAGGTCTGTTCCATGAAGGCGCGACGCTGGCCCAGCTGGCCCAGTTTTACGCGCAGACGCTGCTCGACTCGGGCGTTGAGTTCGACATGCTGTTCGGTCCCGCCTACAAGGGCATTACGCTGGCCTCGGCCACGGCGGTTGCCCTGGCCGGCAAGGGCCGCAACACCTCGTTCGCCTTCAACCGCAAGGAAGCGAAGGACCACGGCGAGGGCGGCACGATCGTGGGCGCCAAGTTGCAGGGCAAAGTGGTGATCATCGACGACGTGATCTCGGCCGGCACCTCGGTGCGCGAATCGGTGGACATGATCCGCGCGGCCGGTGCCGAGCCGTGCGCGGTGCTGATCGCGCTGGACCGGATGGAACGTTCGGGCAAGGATGGCGCGCTGTCGCCGAGTTCCGCCGTGCAAGAGGTCAGCAAGGAATTCAACATCCCGGTGATCTCGATCGGCAACCTGGACGACCTGTTCAGCTACCTCAACAGCGCCGGCGCCGACCCGCAGCTGTCCCAATACAAAGACGCCGTCGCCGCCTACCGCACCCGCTACGGCATCTGATACAGCCTCCCACCCCAACACCGGGGTCAGACCACAATTCCGCAATTCATGCGTCATTGTGGTCTGACCCCGATTTTGTTTGGTGATGCGGCGTTTCGACGGAATGAAAACGCAAAACGTGGCCGAAAGAAAAGGTGTACTGGAAAAGTTCAGAACATCGTTCGGATGATTTGCGGACTGCGCGAATAAAACCGGGGTCAGACCACAATTCTGCATGCATTGCAGAATTGTGGTCTGACCCCGGTTGGAGGCCGCGGAAGTTAGGCGGCGAGCTTTTTCTTGAGGAGCTCGGTCAACTGGGCCGGGTCGGCTTTGCCTTTCGAGGCCTTCATGGCCTGGCCAATCAGCGCGTTGATGGCCGCTTCCTTGCCGGCGCGGTATTGTTCAACGGATTTCTCGTTGGCCGCCAGTACGTCGTCGACGATCTTTTCCAGCGCGCCGCTGTCTGAAATCATACGCAAGCCTTTCTGGTCGATGATCGCGTCGGCAATCGCTTCGTCGTTCGACTTGGCTTCCCACATCGCCGCGAATACTTCCTTGGCGATTTTGTTCGAGATCGTGCCGTCCGCGATCCGCTTGAGCAGCAGCGCCAGTTGCGACGCTTCCACCGGCGAGTCGACAATCTCCACGCCTTCGCGGTTCAAGGTCGAGGCCACGTCGCCCATCAGCCAGTTGGCCGCCGCCTTCGCGTTCTCTTTGCCGGCCTTGGCCACCACCGCTTCAAAGTAGTTCGCCATCTGCTTCGATGCGGTCAGCACGAGGCTGTCGTATTCCGGCAGCGCATAGTCGCTCACGAAACGCGTGCGCATTGCCGCCGGCAGTTCCGGCATCTCGGCTTTCACGCGCGCGATCCAGTCGGCGCCGATCGTCAATGGCGGCAAATCCGGATCGGGGAAGTAGCGGTAGTCCTGCGCGTCTTCCTTGCTGCGCATGGCGCGCGTCTCTTTTTTGTCCGGGTCGTACAGGCGCGTCGCCTGCACCACTTTGCCACCGTCTTCGATCAGCTCGATCTGGCGCCGTACTTCCACCGCGATTGCTTCTTCGATGAAGCGGAACGAATTGAGGTTCTTGATCTCGCAACGCGTGCCGAATTCCTTCTGACCCACCGGACGCACGGAGACGTTGATATCGCAGCGGAACGAACCCTCCTGCATATTGCCGTCGCAAACGCCCAGCCACACCACCAGGCCATGCAGCGCCTTGCAGTAGGCGACCGCCTCGGCCGCGCTGCGCATCTCCGGCTCGGACACGATCTCCAGCAGCGGCGTGCCGGCCCGGTTCAAGTCGATCCCGGTCATGCCCGAGTAGTCTTCGTGCAGCGATTTGCCGGCGTCTTCTTCCAGGTGCGCGCGCGTCAGATTGACGGTACGCGTCTCGTGCTTGCCATCCTTCTCGAAGCCGAACGTGACCTGGCCGCCGATGACCACCGGGTCTTCGAACTGGCTGATCTGGTAACCCTTCGGCAGGTCGGGATAGAAGTAGTTCTTGCGCGCGAAGATCGATTGCGGCGCGATCTTGGCCCCGACCGCCAGGCCGAAACGGATCGCGCGCTCGACCGCGCCCTTGTTCATCACGGGCAGCACGCCCGGCAGCGCCAGATCCACCGGGCTGGCCTGCGTGTTCGGCTCGGCGCCGAACTTGATCGAGCTGCCGCTGAAAATCTTGGAGTTGGTCGTGAGCTGGACGTGGTTCTCAATACCGATGACGACTTCCCATTGCATATGATTCTCTCAGTTCTCTTAAATGTCGCTAGGCGCGCGGGTGTGCCAGTCGGTCACTTGCTGATACTGGTGGGCGATGCCCAGCAGTTTCGCTTCGCCGAAGTAGTTGCCGATGATCTGCAGTCCCACCGGACGCTTGCCGTTCTTGTCGCCCTGCCCGAAACCGCACGGCACCGACATGCCCGGCAAACCGGCCAGGCTGGTCGAGAGCGTGAAGATGTCGGCCAGGTAGTTGGCCACCGGGTCGTTCGACTTGGCGCCCAGGTCCCACGCCACCGTCGGCGCCACCGGCCCCATGATCACGTCGCAGGTGCTGCCCAGCGCCGCCTTGAAGTCGTCGGCGATCAGGCGCCGGATCTTTTGCGCCTGCACGTAGTAGGCGTCGTAGTAGCCGTGGCACAGCACGTAGGTGCCGACCATGATGCGGCGCTGCACTTCCGGACCGAAGCCTTCGGCCCGGCTCTTCTTGTACATGTCGTTCAGATTGGTGTACTTCTCGGCGCGGTGCCCGTAGCGTACGCCGTCAAAGCGCGACAGGTTCGACGATGCTTCGGCCGGCGCGATGATGTAGTAGGCCGGGATCGACAGCGACGTGCGCGGCAGCGAGATGTCGACCAGGGTCGCGCCCAGCTTGACGAATTCATCGAGCGCCGCGCGCACGGCCTGCTCGACGTCGGCCGCCAGGCCTTCGCCGAAGTATTCCTTGGGCAGGCCGATGCGCAGGCCCTTCAATGGCGTGGCCAGTTCGCGCGTGTAGTCTTCGCGCACGTTGCCCTGTTCGGCCGTCAGGCTGGTCGAGTCGCGCTCGTCGAAGCCGGTCATTTCATTGAGCAGCAGGGCGCAGTCTTCGGCCGTCTGCGCCATCGGGCCGCCCTGGTCGAGCGAGGAGGCGAAGGCGATCATGCCGAAGCGCGACACGCGACCATAGGTCGGCTTGATGCCGGTGATGCCGCAGAAGGCGGCCGGCTGGCGGATCGAGCCGCCGGTGTCGGTGCCGGTCGCCGCCGGCGCCAGGCGCGCGGCAATCGCGGCGGCCGAGCCGCCGGAGGAACCACCCGGCACGGCCAGACGGTCCCACGGGTTCTTCACGGCGCCGAAGGCCGAGTTCTCGTTCGAGGAACCCATCGCGAATTCGTCGCAATTGAGTTTGCCCAGCGTGACCATGCCCGCCCGCGCGAATTTGCTCACGACCGTGGCATCAAAAGGACTGGTGTAATTGCCCAGCATGTTGGAACCGGCCGTCGAGCGCCAGTCGCGCGTGACGAAAATGTCCTTGTGCGCGATCGGGATCCCGGTCAGGGGGCCGGCCGCGCCTTCGGCGATGCGCTGGTCGGCCTGCGCGGCCTGGGCCAGCGTCAGCGCTTCGTCCACGTGCAGGAAGGCGTTCAGGTCGCTCGCTTTCACGCGCGCCAGATAATGGGTGGCCAGTTCGGTGCTCGAGACCTGTTTGGACTGCAGCAGTGCGGACAGCTGTTTGAGGGTGTGCTTGTGCATGGGCGTCGATCTGTAAATGCTGGATTACTCAATAACCTGGGGGACCAGGTACAGGCCGTCCTGGGTCTTGGGGGCGCTCGCCTGGTAGGCTTCGCGCCGGTTTTCTTCGGTGACGTCGTCTTCGCGCAGGCGCAGCGGCAGGTCCAGCACCGCCGCCAGTGGCTGTGACAGGGGCGCCACGCCGGTGGTGTCGACAGCTTGCATTTGTTCGGCCAAAGCGAAAATACCGTTAAGTTCCTTCAGTGCGGTCTCGGCATGGGCCTCGTCCATGTCGAGCTGGGCCAGATTGGCGATGCGTTTTACGTCTGAAAGTGTCAGGGACATGGCAGAATGCGCGGCAGGAACCGCGCTGAAAAGGGGTTGGCTTGAATAATGAAATTTATATAACAGTGCGCTAAATCCGATAAAAGCTTTCTAATAACATCGATCTCACAGCGGGGATCGATGCGCAATTCACCGGTTTTTCAGCATTTAACCCACAAATTATAAGGTAGAATGGCGGGCTAATGCGTTGTCGGCGCCGAACCCGGTCTGCCGCAGCATCCGGGAAACCGTGCCGGTGCGGCGAATCTGTCCGCGCGGCGGTTACTATTTTTGCAGTTTTAATTCAATGATCAGGCGCAGCGCTTGCGCATCAGGACACACATGTTTGGTTTTTTACGCAGCTATTTTTCGAATGACCTCGCCATCGATCTGGGCACCGCGAATACCTTGATTTATGTGCGCGGCCTTGGCATCGTGCTGGACGAACCTTCGGTGGTCGCGATTCGCCAGGAAGGCGGCCCGAATGGCAAAAAAACGATCCAGGCAGTCGGTAAAGAGGCCAAGCAGATGCTGGGCAAAGTGCCTGGCAATATCGAGGCGATCCGCCCGATGAAAGACGGCGTGATCGCCGACTTCACCGTCACCGAGCAGATGCTCAAGCAGTTCATCCGCATGGTGCACGATTCCAAATTCTTCCGTCCTTCCCCGCGTATCATCATCTGCGTGCCTTGCGGTTCGACCCAGGTCGAGCGGCGCGCGATCCGCGAGTCGGCACTCGGCGCCGGCGCTTCCCAGGTCTACCTGATCGAAGAACCGATGGCCGCGGCCATCGGCGCCGGCCTGCCGGTGTCCGATGCAACCGGCTCGATGGTGGTCGACATCGGCGGCGGCACCACCGAGGTGGGCATCATCTCGCTGGGCGGCATGGTGTACAAGGGTTCGGTGCGCGTCGGCGGCGACAAGTTCGACGAAGCGATCGTCAACTACATCCGCCGCAACTACGGCATGCTGATCGGCGAGCAGACCGCCGAGGCGATCAAGAAGGCCATCGGTTCGGCCTTCCCCGGTTCGGAAGTGAAGGAAATGGAAGTCAAGGGCCGCAATCTGTCCGAAGGCATTCCGCGCTCGTTCACCATTTCGTCCAACGAGATCCTCGAAGCGCTGACCGATCCGCTCAATAACATCGTTTCGGCCGTCAAGAACGCGCTCGAACAGACCCCGCCGGAACTGGGCGCCGACATCGCCGAGAAGGGCATGATGCTCACCGGCGGCGGCGCGCTGCTGCGCGATCTGGACCGCCTGCTGATGGAAGAAACGGGCCTGCCGGTGCTGGTGGCCGAAGATCCGCTGACCTGCGTGGTACGCGGTTCGGGCATGGCGCTCGAACGCATGGACAAGCTCGGGTCGATCTTCTCGTACGAGTAAACGGCAGCAGCAGTACTGGCGCGGCAGCGACGCTGCCGTGCGGTGACCTTGGCGCGTGAGCGCCGTCATTATTGGAAGTCATGGAATACAGTCCACCGCCACTCTTCAAACAAGGTGCACCCGCTCGGGTCAAGGTGACGGTTTTCGCATTCATTTCGATTCTCCTGCTGATCGTCGATTCGCGCTTTCATACGCTGTCCACGGTTCGCCAGGTGACCGCCACCGTTCTCTATCCCCTGCAAATGGCTGCCTTGATGCCGCGCGACGCGCTGGGCAGCATGAGCAGCTATTTTTCTTCGATCACGGCGCTGCAGCGCGAAGTGCACGACCTGCGGGTGGCCCAGGTGGCCTCGGCCCAGGCCATGCAGCAGGCGCGCATGCAGACGGCGGAAAACGTCCAGCTGCGCAAGCTGCTGGGCGCGCGCGCCGCGGTGCCGGTGCCCACCATGCTCAGCGAGATCCTGTACGACGCGCGCGATTCGTCGAGCCGCAAGATCGTGCTCGACCGCGGCCTGCGCGAGGGTGTCAAACTCGGCCTGCCCGTCATCGACAATGCGGGCGTGGTCGGTCAGGTCACGCGCGTGTTCCCGTTCACGTCCGAAGTCACGCTGCTGACCGACAAGGAGCAGGCCATCCCGGTGCAGGTGCTGCGCAACGGCTTGCGCAGCGTGGCCTACGGCCGCGGCCAATCGGGCCTGCTCGACCTGCGCTTCGTGGCGCCCAATGCCGACATCCAGGTGGGCGACGTCCTGATCACGTCCGGCCTGGACGGGGTGTACCCGGCCGGCCTGGCCGTGGCCAAGGTGGTCCGCGTCGAGAACAGCGCCTCGGGCCCGTTCGGCGGCGTGGTGTGCCAGCCGCTGGCCGGAATCGACCGCCACCGCCAGCTGCTCATGCTCATGGCAACCCCGGACATCGCACCGCGCCCGCCGCCTGAAGTCATCGACAAGCCGCTCAAGAAATCGCAGTTGCCGAAAATGGCGCCGATCAAGGAAGGCGCCCCGCCGGTAGGCGCGCCCGCGCCGGCCGCCGCACCTGCTCCCGCCGCTCCTGCGCCCGCCGACAAGAAAGAAGGGGCACGATGAACCGCCCGCATTACATCCTGCTGCCGGTCAGCCCCCTGTTCATCGCGATCAGCCTGGCCGGCGCCTTTATCCTCAATCTGCTGCCCTGGGGGCACTTCATCGGCGCGCCCGATTTCGTGGCGCTGGTGCTGGTGTTCTGGGGTATTCACCAGCCGCGCAAGGTCGGCATCGGCATCGCCTTTTTCATGGGCCTGCTGATGGACGTGCATGACGCCACCCTGCTCGGCGAGAATGCGCTGGCGTATACGCTGCTGTCCTACTTTGCGATCATGATTCATCGCCGCGTGTTGTGGTTCCCGATCCTGACCCAGGCGGTCCATGTGTTCCCGCTGCTGTTGATGACGCAGGCGGTACAGGTGCTGGTGCGCCTGGTCGTGTCGGGCAAATTCCCCGGCTGGCTGCATTTCATCGAAAGCGTGATCGCCATCGCCCTGTGGCCGTTCATTACCTGGCTGCTGCTGGCGCCCCAGCGCCGCGCCGTGGACCGCGACCACACCCGCCCGATCTGACCGGCTCCGCGCAATGACCGAATTTAAGAACAACGACCGGGAGATCCACCTCTTCCGCCTGCGCGTCGGCGCCCTGTTTGGCTTCGTGTTCCTGTGCTTCGGCCTGCTGGTGGCGCGCGTGGTGTGGCTGCAGGTGATCAAGCATAACGACTACGCGGCGCTGGCCGAGGGCAATCGCCTGGCGATCGTGCCGATCGTGCCCAACCGCGGTCTGATCGTCGACCGCAACGGCGTGGTCCTGGCCCGTAATTACTCGGCCTATACGCTCGAAATTACCCCCTCCAAGCTGCGCAATTCGCTCGATTCGGTGATCGATGAACTGGCCACGCTGGTCGAAATCGGCCCCAAGGACCGCAAGCGTTTCAAGACGCTGCTGGCCGAATCGAAGAACTTCGAGAGCGTGCCGGTGCGCACCCGCCTGACCGACGACGAAGTGGCCCGCTTCACGGCCCAGCGCTTCCGCTTCCCCGGCGTCGATGTGCAGGCGCGCCTGTTCCGCCAGTATCCGCAAGGCGAGAGCGCCGCCCACGTGATCGGCTACATCGGCCGCATCAACCAGAAGGAAGCCGATGACCTCGACGATGGCCCGGATGCGACCAATTACCGGGGCACCGACCATATCGGCAAGGAAGGCCTGGAAAAGAGCTACGAGCGCTATCTGCATGGCCAGACCGGCTACGAGAAAGTGATCAAGACCGCCGGCGGGCGCGCGGTGTCGACCATGTCGCGCACCGAGGCCACGCCCGGCAGCAACCTGATTCTGTCGGTCGACATCGAGCTGCAAAAGATCGTCGAAGACGCGTTCGGCGACCAGCGTGGCGGCCTGGTGGCGATCGACCCGGCCACCGGCGACATCCTCGCCTATGTGTCGCGCCCCGGCTACGATCCGAACCTGTTCGTCGATGGCATCGACAGCCAGAGCTGGGCCGAGTTGAACAATTCGCTGGACCGCCCGCTGATGAACCGTCCGCTGCAAGGCACCTATCCGCCCGGTTCGACCTTCAAGCCGTTCATGGGCCTGGCGGCGCTGGAACTGGGCAAGCGTACGCCGACCGGAGTGATGCACGATCCCGGCTATTTCTCGCTGGGCGGCTACAAGTGGATGGACGATAAGCCGGGCGGGCACGGCACCGTCGGCTTGTTCGAGTCGATCGCCTTGTCCTGCAATACCTATTACTACCAGCTGGCCAACGACATGGGGATCGATGCGATCCATGCCTTCATGCAGCCGTTCGGCTTTGGCCAGAAGACCGGGATCGACCTGGAGAACGAGAAGACGGGCGTGCTGCCGTCCAAGGAATGGAAGCGCCAGCGCTTCGCCCGCAACAAGCTGGCCCAGGCCTGGCAGGGCGGCGACACGGTCAACATCGGCATTGGCCAGGGCTTTAACAGCTACACCGTGCTGCAGCTGGCGCATGCGGTGTCGACACTGGCCAATAACGGCGTGGTGATGAAGCCGCACCTGGTCAAGATCATCGAAGATGCGGCCACCAAGGAGCGCAAGCTGACCGTGTCGTCCGAGTCCATGCGCATTCCGCTCAAGCAGGAAAATATCGACGTGATCAAGCGCGCCATGGTCGGCGTGAATGAACTGGGAACGGGCCGCCTGGCGTTCGCCAACGCCGGCTACACTTCGGCCGGCAAGACCGGCACCTCGCAGACCGTGGGCCTCAAGCGCGGCGAGAAATACAACGCCAAGAACATGGCGGAACGGCTGCGCGACAATTCGCTCTACATCGTGTTCGCACCGGTCGACAAGCCGCGCATCGCGCTGGCGCTGGTGGTCGAAAACGCCGGTTTCGGCGCCGCCGTCGCCGCCCCGATCGCGCGCAAGGCGCTCGACTATTACTTGCTGGGCAAACGCCCGGCCGGCAAAGAAACGACCCCGGTGCCGAAGGAAGATTCGGTGCTGGTGCCGCTCGAAGAAGTCAAAACCGATTCCGCGGACGAACCGCCATTCAAGCCGGGCGGCGAAGCCCCCGCGCCGAAGGACTGAGCATGCGCATCAATGAACGGCGCTCGCTGTGGCGGCGCATGAAACCCTACTTCACCGTGTTCGACGGCCCGCTGGCGATGATCCTGTTCCTGCTGCTGGCCGTGTCCATGGTCTGCATGTCCTCGGCCGGTGTCGATTTCCCCGGCCGGCTCGAAGGCCAGGTGCGCAACGCCGTCATTGCGTTCGTGGTGATGTGGGCCGCGGCCCTGGTGCCGCCCCAGAACCTGATGCGCCTGGCGGTCCCGGTCTACACGCTCGGCGTCACGCTGCTGATCGCCGTGTTCCTGTTCGGGACCGTCAAGAAGGGCGCGCGCCGCTGGCTGCACATCGGCTTCGACATGCAGCCGTCCGAGATCATGAAGATCGCCATGCCGCTGATGCTGGCCTGGTACTTCCATCAGAAGGCGGGCCTGGTGCGCTGGCATTCCTTCCTGGTGGCCGCCGCGCTCCTGGTGGTGCCGGTCGGCCTGATTCAGCTGCAGCCCGATCTGGGCACCTCGCTGCTGGTGCTCGCGTCGGGCTTTTACGTGATATTTTTGGCGGGGCTGTCGTGGAAAGCGCTGGCCGGCCTGTTCGTGGCCGGCGCCGGCAGCCTGCCGATCGCCTGGTCGCTGATGCACGATTATCAGCGCGAGCGCATCATGACGCTGATCGATCCCAACAACGACCCGCTGGGCAAGGGCTTCCACATCATCCAGTCGATCATCGCGATCGGCTCGGGCGGCTTCTCGGGCAAGGGTTACAAGCTGGGCACGCAGTCGCACCTGGAATTCATCCCCGAGCACACCACCGACTTTATCTTCTCGGTCTATTCCGAAGAATTCGGCCTGCTCGGCATTCTGGGACTGATGCTGATCTACCTGATGCTCATCGGCCGCGGCCTGTACATCGCGGCCAATGCGCCCAATCTGTTCACGCGCCTGCTGGCCGGCGCCATCACCATGATCTTCTTCACCTATGCCTTCGTCAACATGGGCATGGTCAGCGGCATTCTGCCGGTGGTCGGGGTCCCACTGCCGTTCATGAGCTATGGCGGTACCGCATTTATGACACTGGGTCTCGGTATCGGTATACTGATGAGTATCCAGCGACACCGGAAACTCATACAAACCTGATCATGGAGGCGCGTTTGACCGTGTCGAGATTACTTCCCGCGTTCATCGCGATTGCTGTACTAGCCGGCTGTGCCGGCACCGAAGGCCGCCACGAAGAGGCGCTGCCCGACCATGGCGCACGGCGTGTGGTGCGTTCTCCCATCGTCCCGCCGGCGCTGCCGGCCGCCGGTTCAGGGCGCGGCGGCTACTATCAGGACGACGGTCCGGGCACCAACCCGCCGCCCAAGCTCGAGGACATCCCCGACGCCGAAGTCAAGGCCGAGCCGTATGCGCGCTATTCGAACCGGCCTTACGTCGTGTTCGGCAAAACCTATACCCCGATGCTCGACGAGCAGCCTTTCACGCAGAAGGGCTTGTCCAGCTGGTACGGTAAAAAATTCCATGGCCAGCGCACCTCGTCCGGCGAACTATACGACATGTACAAGATGACGGCGGCCCATCCGACACTGCCGATTCCCTCGTATGCCCGCATCACCAACGTCGAAAACGGCAAGCAGGTGGTGGTGCGCATCAACGACCGCGGCCCGTTCCATTCGAGCCGCATCGTCGACGTGTCGTACACGGCCGCGCTCAAACTGGGCTTGCTGAGCAAGGGCAGCGGGGTCGTCACGCTCGAACGGGTGCTGCCGGGCGGACCCGCCGCCACGCGCCTGGCCGCGGCCAAGCGCAGTGCAGCCGAAGGCGAGCCCCGTCCATCGGTGCTGCAGAATCAGGACGAGGTGAACGCGCTGCTGCTGGAAAACCGCGCCGAGATCAAGTCCGAGAAAGCCCGTCCCGACAGCGAGACGCCTGCGCCACCGGCCGCGCCTGCAGCCGGGTTCTACGTGCAGCTGGGCGCCTTCCTGCGCGCCGACAAGGCGCAGCAGGTCATCGACAGCGTCAAGGGTCAGGACTGGCTGGGCGCCACGCTCGACGTGGTGCGCGCCGGCGCCCTGCACAAGGTGCTGTCGGGCCCCTTCGACAGCCGCGCCGCCGCGCTCGACGCGGTGCGCGCGGTGCCGACGGCGCTGGGTCTGCGCCCAATCGTGGTCAAACGCTGAAAACCAAGGAGAGAACGGCATGAATCTGGCCAGCGCGAGCATCGGGCAGCTGATGATCCCGGTCTCCGATGTCGAACGCGGCATCGAGTTTTACCGTGATGTGCTGGGCTTGCCGTTCCTGTTCGCGGCGCCGCCCCAGATGGCGTTCTTTATGTGCGGTGAGGTGCGCCTGCTGGTCGGGGTGCTGCCGCCGGGACAGGTCGGGCAGCGTGGCTCGGCCATCTATTTTAACGTGCCGGACATCCACGCCGTGCATGCGCATCTGGCGGCACAGGGCGTCGTATTCGGCAAGGCGCCGCACCTGGTGCACAAGAGCGCGCACTCGTCGCTGTGGCTGGCCGAGTTCACCGACCCGGACGGCAATCAGCTGGTGCTGATGAGCGACGTGCCCAATACGGACGGTTAGCCGCCGGTCTTGCAGCTGTGCAGATCGAGGTCGTCGAATTTGGCGGCCGCCGCATCGAGCTTGGACTTGATCTCCGCATCGACTTCCTTGAAGCGGAATACCACGCGGCTGGTGGCGCTGGTGCGCGCCACGATCTTGGCGCCGGCCACGCCTTGCTTCTTGAGCGCGGCCAGCAGCGTCTGCGCCGCCGCCTCCGACTTGAACACGCCCAGCGAAATGGCCCATTTGGTCGGCCCCGGCTCGTTCATGATGAAGTAGTTCGATACGCCCTGTTCTTTCAGTTCGGCCGCCTTCTTGTCGGCTGCGTCCTTGCTGGCCAGCGGCGGAATCATGACCATGTGCTTGCTCACTTCCTGCACCGTCACGTTGGCCTGCGACTGGCGCTCGCCCAGCTTGAGCGGCGCGACCAGGCTCTCGAAACGGCGCGCTTCGGCGGCGTCGAAATTGCCGAATTCGCAGGCCAGCAGCGCGCTCTTGGCCGGCGCTTCGGGCGCGCTCGCGGGCGTGGATTCGGTCGTGGTCTCAGGCGTCGCCACGCGCGCGGCGGCGGCGGCCGTCAGCAGCTGCAGCTTGTCGGTGGCCAGCTGGTTGCGGATGCGTTCGGGCTCGTGCTCGGTCGGTTTGTACGTGCCCAGATAGCCCTGGCCGTAGGCGAACAGGACGCCGTTGATGCAGAGCAGAGCCCAGAAGAAGAATTTCAGCACGTGCTATCCCGTCGTAGTGTCAGAAGCGTAGGCGGCCCGCTGCAGGCCGGTCAGGACGATATTATCGACCATCCGGTGCGGCACGGCCAGTTGCGGCGCGATGAAGGGCGCGGCGCCGCCCGAAATGATGCAGGTGGCCGCGCCATGCAGGGCGAAGGCGCGCTCGATGGCGCCGGCCTGCGCCGCCAGGCAGCCCGACAGGATCGCGTCGTCGGTATTGTCGGCAAAGCCGGCCGGCAGTTCGCGTCCCGCATCGACTTGCGGCAGCTGCGCGGTGTTGCGCGCCAGCGAAGCGGCCATCAACCCCAGGCCGGGCAGGATCATCCCGCCCAAAAAGTCACCCGCCGCGCTGACCGCGTCGATCGTGGTGGCGGTGCCGCAGGTGGCCACGATGATGGCGCGCCCCGGTTCCAGCGCGCGCGCGCCAAGCGCCGCGGCGAAGCGGTCGCAACCCAGCTGGGCCGGATTGCGGTAGCGGTTGCGCATGCCGTCCATGCTGGCGCTTGACGCGAACCAGTCGATGGCGGTGGTGGGAATCATCAGCTGCAGCTGGTCGCGCAGGCGCTGGCCGGCCACGTTGGCCACCAGCGCGCGTTCGATGACAGCGTGGTTCCACGAGGCCGGCAAGTGATTGAGGTCGGCATGGGCGACGGCGCCGCTGGCGCTCCAGACGCCCAGCGCCGCACCGCGCCGCGCCAGGGCCCATTTGATGCGCGTGTTGCCGGCGTCGATCAGGAGCAGCATGGGTTGCGGCAAAGGCGGCGGCACGGGCGTCATGCGCGCTCCCGCAGCGAGACGTCGCCGGCCACGATCGCGATGCGCCCGCCGGCCGTGTCGAGCAACAGCGCGCCGCTGTCGTCAACGCCGGCGGCAACGCCTTCGTGCAGGGTGGCGCCATGGTCGACGATCGCGACCGGGCGTCCCTGCCAGGCGTGCAGCCGGTTCCAGCGCGCGCTGAAGGCGGCAAAGCCCTGCTGTTCGAATTGCGCCAGGCTGGCCGCGAGGCGCTCCAGCAGGGCCGCCATCAACGCGGCGCGCTCCATGCTGGCCAGCCAGGGCGCGCTGGCGGCGGGGCGGCCGATGGCCTGTTCCAGTTCGTCGGGCAGAGCCAGGTTCATGCCGACCCCGATCACGGTCCACAGGCCGCCGTCGGGCGCGCTCTGGGTTTCGATCAGCACGCCGGCCAGCTTGGCGCCGTCCTTGAGCACATCGTTCGGCCACTTGAGCTGGACCCGCACATCGAGGCTGGCCAGGGTCTCGGCCAGGGCTACGCCCACGGCCAGCGGCAGGCCGGCCAGCGCGTGCAGCGGCAGGTGGAATTTCCAGGCCAGCGAAAAGGTCAGCGAACCGGCGCCGGACAGCCAGCTGCGCCCGGCCCGTCCGCGGCCGGCCGTTTGCGACAGGGCTACCAGCAGCAGGTTGTGCTCGAGGGTGGCGGCGCGCGCCAGCAGGTCGGCGTTGGTGGAACCGGTTTCGGCCACCACCTCGACGGCGACGGCGGTGCCGGACAGGCGGGCGATGTCGACGGCGTGCATGGTGCTCATGGTGCTTTGCGCGCCTTGTGCGGTGCTTTCGCGAACGCCAGGTCGTACAGGAAGTTGGGCAGGGCGCGCAGCAGCTTGGCGACCACGCCCATCTGCCACGGAATGACGCGGTAGCTGTCGCCGGCGGCGATGGCGCGCACGGCCCGCTCTGCAAAGCGCGCGGCCGGCATCAGGAACGGCATCGGGTACGCGTTTTTCTCGGTCATGGGGGTGGCGATGTAGCCGGGCGCGATGGTGACGACCTTGATGCCGAAGGGTTTGAGTTCGAGCCGCAGCGATTCGCAGTAGCACAGCACCGCCGCCTTGGACGCGCTGTAGGCGCCCGCGCCCGGCAGGCCGCGGATGCCGGCCACGCTGCCAATGCCGACCAGGCGCCGCACGGTGTTCTGCTGCTTCATGCTCTCGATGAAGGGGGTGAAGGTGGCCACGGTCGCGCTGACGTTGGTGGCCAGGATGGTGTCGAATACGCGCTGGTCTTCGGGATGCTCGGTCAGGGTGCCGTGCGAGACGCCGGCATTGGCGATTACGATGTCGGCGCCGCCGTGGCGGGCGATGAAGTCGGCGGCCGCCGCGGCCAGGGCCGCGTGGTCGGTCACGTCGAGCGCATACACGGCATGCTTGCCCGGATTGGGCAGGGAGGCGGCCAGGGCGGCGAGCACCTCGCCGCGGCGCGCCACCAATCCCAGCGTGGCGCCGTCGGCCGCGTACTGGCGCGCCAGCGCTTCCCCGAGGCCGCTCGAGGCGCCAGTGATGAAGACACGGGTCATTGCGCTGGCGCCGGCATGGTTATTTCTTTTCCGCTTTGGCCTTGGCCACCAGGAAGTCCATCACGGCTAGGCCGTTCTGCTGCTGCAGTTCGTTGGTTTGCACCACGCCGGCCGTTGTCGCCACTTTCGATGGCGAGGTGTAGAAGCGGCCGTCGATGCCGATCGATGGCCACAGGTCGACGTTGAAGCCGTTCACCGAGGCCTGGGCCGCGCTCACGCGCGACGGCATGCCGAACGACTTGTAGGTGGCGATGAACTTGGCGCGGTCGACGCCGGCCTTGGCCACCCAGTCGAAGACGGCGTTGTCGCTCATCAGGCGCACATTTTCCTCGTGCAGGGCGGTGAAAACTTTCTGGTGCATCGATTCGGTCAGGCCCATTGCTTCGAACGTGGTGTACATGCGCTGCAGCGGCATTTCCGCCGGGCGGAAGGCGACGTGCACACGGCGGAAGCTGATTTTGTCCGCGTTCTTTTTCACCCAGGCGGCCAGCACCGGATCGAAGGCGCGGCAGTGCGGGCAGGCGTAGGAAAAGAATTCGATGACTTCGATCTTGCCCTTCTCGGCCTGGGTCGGCAGGGCCGTCTCCAGGGCGGTGTACTCGGCGCCGGCCTTGGGCGCGTCGACCGAGGCGAAGGCGGGCAGGGCGGCGCCGATGGCGAAGGCAAGCAGGAAAGTCGGAATCAAACGCATGGTATCTCCCAGTTTATTTCTGATTTTTGACGATGGCGACGTCGATGCCGCTGTCGAGCAGCTTGGAACGCGCCTTGTTCATGGATTCGGCTTGTGCGAACGGGCCGATACGCACCCGGTACAGGGTGCCGGCATCGCTGGCTTTTTCGCTCACTGCCGCTTCGAAACCGAGCAGGGCCAGCTTGCCGCGCGTGCTCTCGGCGTCGTCCATCTCGCGGAAGGCGCCGGCCTGCAGGTAGTAGGTGACCTTGTCGTCGGCGGCAGGCGCCGGCGCGGCTGCGGGCGCCGCAGGCGCGGCCGGGGTGGCGGCCGGTGCCTGGGCGGCCTGGGGGGCCGCCGCTGCCGGTGCCGGTGCGGTCGCTTTGGCCGCCGGCACGGCCGGCTTGCCGGCGTTGATGGCGGCCACGGCGTCGCCCAGCGGATCGTCGGACGGCTTCTGCTTCTCGATGATTTCCTTGTTGGCCTGGCGCGCCGCTTCCTTGCTGCCGTACATAGGCTTGTTCGGATCGGCCGCCTGGCCGGCGGTCGGTTCGCCCAGCTTACCCAGCTTGCCCGACTTGTCGGTGAACGGGGTCGAGCCCTTGGTGATGACCAGCGCCACGCCCACGGCGATAGCCAGGCCGACCACCAGGCCGATGATGAAGCCGGTCAGCGTATTTCCGCGCTGCCGGAGAAGGGTAGGGGTAGCTTGTGTCATTGGTACTTTCACGAAGAGCTGCGATTACATTTTTTCGGGAGCGGACACGCCGATCATGGCCAGGCCGTTGCGCAGCACCTGGCGCGTGGCGACCATCAGCGCCAGGCGGGCCGTCTTGAGCGCTTCGTCGTCGACCAGCACGCGTTCGGCGAAATAGAAGCTGTGCAGATTGGCGGCCAGGTCGCGCAGGTAGAACGCCACCTGGTGCGGCCCCAGTTCGAGCTGGGCGCGGGCCAGCATTTCCGGATACGCGGCCAGGGTCGCGAGCAGCGTCATTTCGGTCGGCGCCGACAGCGGCGCCAGGTCGGCCTGGGCCAGCTGCGCGACGTCGCCGCTGAACTGCTCGAGCATGCGGCAAATGCGCGCGTGGGCGTACTGCACGTAATAGACCGGATTTTCGTCCGACGTTTTAAGGGCGACGTCGACGTCGAACACGAACTCGGTATCGGCCTTGCGCGAGATGAGGAAGAAGCGCACCGCGTCGCGGCCTTTTTCGATGTCGCCGTTGCCGGACCATTCGATCAGGTCGCGCACGGTCACGTAGGAGCCGGCGCGCTTGGAGATCTTGACCTCGGCGCCGTCCTTCATGACGGTGACCATTTTGTGCAGCACGTAGTCGGGGTAGCCCTGCGGGATGCCCTGGCCGACCGCCTGCAGGCCGGCGCGCACGCGCGCGATGGTGCCGTGGTGGTCGCTGCCCTGGACGTTGATGGCCTGGGCGTAGCCGCGCTGCCACTTGACGATGTGGTAGGCCACGTCCGGCACGAAGTAGGTAAAGCCGCCTTCGGACTTGCGCATCACGCGGTCCTTGTCGTCGCCGTATTCGGTGGTGCGCAGCCACAGGGCGCCGTCCTGCTCGTAGGTTTTGCCGGCCGCGATCAGGGCTTCGACCGCTTTTTCGACCTTGCCGTCTTCGTACAGCGAGGACTCGAGGTAGTAGTTGTCGAACTTGACGCCGAAGGCTTGCAGGTCGATGTCCTGCTCGTTGCGCAGGTAGGCGACGGCGAACGGGCGGATCGAATCGAGGTCGTCGGCGTTGCCGCTGCCGGTCACGGGCGCGCTGTCGCTGGCCTTGACCGTTTTACCGGCCAGGAAATCGGCCGCGATCTCGGCGATGTAGTCGCCGTTGTAGGCCGACTCGGGCCACTCGGCGTCGCCCGGCTTGAAGCCGCGCGCGCGCGCCTGCACCGACGCGGCCAGGGTGGCGATCTGCACGCCGGCGTCGTTGTAATAGAACTCGCGCGTGACGGCGTAACCCTGGGCGTCGAACAGGGACGAGAGGGCGTCGCCCAGCGCCGCCTGGCGGCCATGGCCCACGTGCAACGGACCGGTCGGGTTGGCCGAGACGAATTCGATGATCACTTTTTTGCCGGCGCCCGCGCTGGTGCGGCCGAAGGCGGCGCCTTCGGCCAGGATGGTCTTGACCACGGCCTGCTTGCTGGACGCGGCGACGCGCAGGTTGATGAAGCCGGGACCGGCGATGTCGGCCGATTCGACCAGGCCTTTGCCGGCCGGGTTGGCCAGCAGGGCGGCGACCACCTGGGTGGCCAGTTCGCGCGGGTTCATCTTGAGCTGCTTGGCCAGCTGCATCGCGATATTGCAGGCGACGTCGCCGTGGGAGGGATCGCGCGGGCGTTCCAGCACCACGTTCGGCGTCAGGCCGGAGCCGGCAACGATGGGAGCGAGGGCATCCTGGAACAGGGCGGCGATTTCTTGTTTTTGCGAAGCGAGCATGTGCGGTGATCTGTCAATTAAAAGAGCGGTGGCCTGGCCACGGGCATAACGAGGGTCAATTATACTGGTTTGGACAGGGCGGGAATACCGCAAGCGGGAGCGCCGCATCTGTTGTTTTAATCTCCACACTGGGCGCGCTTAAGCCTCGCGCAAGTCTTACCCGGTACAATTGCGTCTTTATAAAGCACCGAATTCGACGCCATGACAACCAAGCGCCCGACGCTCTCCCTCAAACCGGCCCGGCCGACCGCCCAGCGCATCCGGCCCAGCTATGAGGTCAAGCCCGTGCTGCAGCCTGGCTACCGGCCCGATCTGAAACCCGATTCGCTGGCCCTGTGCCTGCTGGGCGCGGCCAATGCCGTGGCCCAGGTGCGCACCGGCACCACGCTGCCGCAAGCGCTCACCACCGCCTTTGGCGTCACCAACGCCACGCCCCAGGCGCGCGGCGCGATCCAGGACATCGCTTACCGCACCATGCGCCAGCTGGGCCGCAGCGAAGCGCTGCTGGCCCAGATGACGTCCAAGGCGCCGGAACCGGCCATGCTCTCAAGCCTGCTGTGCTGCGCCTTGTCGCTGATGGACACGCCCGACGGCGCCGCGCCGCCGTACGAAGAATTCACCGTCGTCGACCAGGCCGTCACGGTCGCCACCTCGCATCCGGACATGGCGCATGCCAAGAACATGGTCAACGCCGTGCTGCGCCGCTTTTTGCGCGAGCGCGCCGAACTGGTCAAGACGGTCTTGCTGCAGCCGGTGGCCCAATACAATTATCCGCAGTGGTGGATCGACGCCGCCAAGGCCGCCTATCCGGCCAACTGGCAAGCCATTCTCATGGCCGGCAACCAGCAGCCGCCACTGACCTTGCGCGTCAATACGCGCAAGACCAGCGTCGAACAGTACCTGGCCACGCTGGCCGACGCGGGCCTGGGTGCGACCCGGATCGGCCCGTCCGCGGTGCGCCTGGACAAGGCGGTGGGGGTGTCGGCCATTCCCCTGTTCGACCAGGGTTATTGCTCGGTGCAGGACGCCGGCGCCCAGCTGGCCGCGCCGCTGCTCGACGTCAAGGATGGCATGCGCGTGCTCGACGCCTGCGCCGCCCCGGGCGGCAAGACTTGCCACATCCTGGAACTGGCCAACGTCGAGCTGACCGCCATCGATTCGGACCCCAAGCGCCTCGAGCGGGTCGAAGAAAACCTCACACGCCTGGGCCTGTCGGCCACGCTGAAAGCCTTCGAAGCGCAAACGAAGGTTTGGTGGGACGGCCAGCAGTTCGACCGCATCCTGGCCGACGTGCCGTGCACGGCCTCTGGCATCGTGCGCCGCCACCCGGACATCCGCTGGCTGCGCCGCAAGGGTGACGCGCTCCAACTTGCAACACTTTCCGGCAAAATACTCGACAACCTTTGGCAGATGCTGCGGCCCGGTGGTAAATTGCTGTTCGTGACATGCTCGCTCTGGCCCCAGGAATCGGAGGCTCAGGCCGCCGCATTCGCGGTGCGCCACAATGCGGTCCGCCTTGATGCGCCCGGCCAGTTGCTGCCCGCTGGCGCAGGCGACCTTGACCACGACGGTTTGTTCTACGCCCTGTTTCAAAAGAACGCGGCGTAGCCGGTCTCCGACGATGCGATCGACTTTAAAGGTTCAGGCCTCCCTGTGACGCTACGATTTTTCCGACTCCTCGCCTGCCAGCTGCTGCTGATGTGCGCGTGCGCGCAGGCGCAGGCGGCGGACGGTATCGAGATCACGCGCGCCACGATCGAAGCCTCGGACGAGGGCTACCGCCTGGCGTCGGCCTATTCGTTCGACCTCAATCACGGCCTCGAAGACGCCATCCAGCACGGCGTGCAGCTGTATTTCACGACCCAGATCGAACTGACCCGCCCGCGCTGGTACTGGTACGACGACAAGGCCGTGGTCGAGAGCCAGACCATCCGCATCTCTTACAATGTATTGACGCGCCAGTACCAGGTCGCGGTACTGGGCAGCATGCTGCAAAGCTTCGCCACGCTCGAAGACGCGATGGTGCTGATCCGCCGCCCGAGCCGCTGGCTGTTCGCCCCGCGCGGCGCGCTCAAGCCGGGCGAAACCTACAACGTCACGCTGCGCATGTTCATGGACCGCGAGCGCCTGCCCAAGCCGATCCAGGTCAATGCCTTCAGCAGTTCGCAGTGGCGCCTGGAATCGAAGGACAGAAAATTCCAGTACCGCGCGGAGTAGCACCGTGAACCAGGCCTTGCGCTATTCCCTGATCGTCGGCGGCGCCGTGGTCAG
>Ga0209023_10000728_pt1 | contig 47628 bp, 38 predicted proteins | sample LakOneMetagenome_FD_187468 | JGI IMG/M metagenome (GOLD analysis project Ga0209023, IMG submission 187468) | Freshwater and sediment microbial communities from Lake Erie, Canada (SPAdes) (version 2) | ecosystem: Environmental > Aquatic > Freshwater > Lentic | place: Lake Erie, Canada... | reverse complement strand
GCCGCAAGCGCAAGCGTCATCGTGTACTGGCCGGACAGCGGCGGAAGGCAGGTGTTGGTCGCATAAGGAGTTTCGGCGTTGAAGCCGCCGATGCAGAAGCGGTCGGCATCCGTATCGCTGCGCGGCGGGCCCATCGGGTTCGCCTCGAGATAGGGATTGGTGGGGCCAACCTCATAGCTGTGCTGGGCCTGCGCAGCCCCGTTTAAGTATGCGCCGCAGGCGAGCGCCGCCGCAAGCGGCAGCGCCCGTGCGGCGCCAAAACTCACTTGTCGTCGGCGGCCATGCGCATCTTCACGATCTTGTCGGGCGCGGTCACCGAGCCGTTGTCGGCCTTCGAGCCCTTCTTGATCTTGTCGACAACATCCATGCCGGACACGACCTGGCCGACGATCGTGTACTGACCGTCGAGGAAGCTGGCATCGCCGAAGCAGATGAAGAATTGCGAATTGGCGGAATCCGGCGCCTGCGAGCGCGCCATGCCGACCGTGCCGCGCTTGAAGTTCGCCGCCTTCGTAAACTCGGCCGGAATGTTCGGCAGGTCGGACTTGCCCGTGCCGGTGCCCGTGGGATCGCCGGTCTGCGCCATGAAGCCGTCGATGACACGATGGAAGACGATGCCGTCGTAGAACTTGCGCTTCACCAGCGTCTCGATCTGCTTGACATGCTTGGGCGCGAGATCAGGCCGCAGCTGGATGGCGATGACGCCATCCTTGGTGTGCAGGTTGACGAGATCGGGGTCGCCCGCGGCCAGCGCGCCGAATGAGGTTGCAGCAATGGCAGCAGCTGGTGCGGCGGCGATGAGTGTGCGGCGATCGATGCGCATGAAAAGTCCTTCGGTTCCGTGAATTTCTGTAGCCTGCTACTTCGCCTTCGCGCGTTCCGCCATGCGTTGCACGAGGGCGGCCGCGGCGGCCGCAGGGGCGAACGGCGTGATGTCGCCACCCATGGCTGCGATCTGACGGACAAGCGTGGCGGTGATGTGGCGGACCTCCGGCGAGGCGCCGAAATAAACGGTGCGGACTTCCGGCGCCATCACGCCGTTCATGCCCGCCATCTGCATCTCGTAGTCGAGATCCGTGCCATCGCGCAGGCCGCGCACCACAATCTTCGCGCCGTTTTCACGCGCGGCTTCCACGGCCAGGCCGGAGAAGGTCACGACCTTCAGTTCGCAGCCCTGCGCCTTCAGCAGATCGCCGCAGGATTGCTTGATGAGATCGGCGCGCTCGTCCGGCGAAAAGACCGGCGTCTTGCCGGGATGGACGCCGATGCCGACGACAAGCCGGTCGCAGACGACGCCCGCCTGGCGGATGACGTCGACATGGCCGTTGGTGAGCGGGTCGAAAGAGCCGGTGTAGATGGCGATGCGCATGGGCAGATCCGATTGGCGGTCAGCGATCTAGGCGTGGGCGGCCGGCAAAGGCAAGTCAGCCTTCGCCGCCCTCGCCCGTCTCACCCTCGTCTTCCTCGCCCGCCACGCGCTCGACGGAGACGACGTTCTCATCTTCCGCCGTGTTGAACACGATGACGCCCTGCGCGCCGCGGCCGATGATGCGGATGCCTTCGACCGGGCAGCGGATCAGCTGGCCGCCATCGGTCACCAGCATGATCTGGTCGGTCTCTTCCACGGGGAAGGAGGCGACCAGCGGGCCGTTGCGGTCGTTGACCGCCATGGCGACGATGCCTTTGCCGCCGCGCCCGGTGATGCGGTATTCGAAGGACGACGAGCGCTTGCCGAAGCCATTCTGCGAGATGGTGAGGATGAACTGTTCGGCCGCCGACATGGCGGCGTAACGGTCCTGCGCGAGTTCGCCGGCCGCGCCATTGCCGCCCTCCTCGCCGATATCGACCTCGTTCTCGCCATTGGCTTCGCCGTTCACGGCGCGGCTCATCTTGAGATAGGCCGCGCGCTCGTCGCCGGCGGCGTCGAAGTGGCGGAGGATCGAGAGCGAGATCACGCGATCGTCCTTGTCGAGCGCGATGCCGCGCACGCCCATGGAATCGCGGCCCTTGAAGACACGCACTTCCGGCACGGGGAAGCGGATGCACTGGCCCTGCGCCGTCGTCAGCAGCACATCATCGCCCTCGCTGCAGATGGCGACGTCGACGATAGCCTCGCCCTCGTCGAGCTTCATCGCGATCTTGCCGGCGCGGTTGACCTGCGTGAAATCGCTGAGCTTGTTGCGCCTAACCGTGCCGCCCGTCGTGGCGAAGAAGGCGTCGAGCTTGGCCCAGCTCTCCTCGTCCTCCGGCAGCGGCATGATGGTGGTGATGCGCTCGTCGGCTTCCAGCGGCAGGATGTTGCGCAGGAACTTGCCGGGCGATTGCGGCGAGGTCAGCGGCAGACGCCAGACCTTTTCCTTGTAGACCTGGCCGCGCGACGAGAAGAACAGCACCGGCGTGTGCGTGGAGGCGACAAACAGGCGTGCGACGAAATCTTCCTCGCGCGTCGCCATGCCGGAGCGGCCCTTGCCGCCGCGGCGCTGCGCCCGATAGGTCGAGAGCGGCACGCGCTTGATGTAGCCGGCATGGGAGACGGTGACGACCATGTCCTCGCGCTGGATCAGGTCCTCGTCGTCCATGTCGCCGGCGCCGTCGAGAATGATCGTCCGGCGCGGCGTGGCGTAGGCTTCCTTCACCGCGAGCATCTCGTCCTTGACGATGCCGAACAGGCGTTCGCGCGAGCGAAGAATGTCGAGATAGTCGGCGATCTCGGCGGCGAGCTTGTTGAGCGCTTCCGAGATTTCCTCGCGGCCGAGCGCGGTCAGGCGCTGCAGGCGCAGGTCGAGAATGGCGCGGGCCTGCGCTTCGGACAGGCGGATCGAGCCATCGGCGTCGAGCGCATGGCGGGGATCGGCGATCAGCGCCACCAGCGGCGCCATGTCCTTGGCCGGCCAGGCGCGGCCCATCAGCGCTTCGCGCGCAGTAGCGGCGTCCGGCGAGGTGCGGATGAGACCGATGACTTCGTCGATGTTGGCGACCGCGATGGCGAGGCCGACCTGCAGATGCGCGCCGTCGCGCGCCTTGTTGAGACGGAACTTGGTGCGCCGGGTGACGACCTCCTCGCGGAAATCGACGAAGGCGCGCAGCACGTCCTTCAGGTTCAGCATTTCCGGCTTGCCGCCGTTCAGCGCGATCATGTTCACGCCGAACGAGGATTGCAGCGCCGTGAAGCGATAGAGCTGGTTGAGAATGACGTCCGGCACCGCCTCGCGCTTCAGCTCGATGACGATGCGCATGCCGTCGCGGTCGCTCTCGTCGCGCAGGTCGGAAATGCCCTCGACCTTCTTCTCGCGCACGAGTTCGGCGATGCGCTCGACCAGCGTCGACTTGTTCACCTGATAGGGGATTTCGGTGACGATCAGCGCGGAGCGATTGCCGCGCATTTCCTCGACATCGACCTTGGCGCGCATCAGCACCGAGCCGCGCCCGGTGAGATAGGCCGAGTTGATGCCGTTGCGCCCCACGATCGACCCGCCCGTGGGGAAATCGGGCCCTGGCACGATCTCGATGAGATCGGCGATCGACATATCGGGCCTGTCGATCAGCGCGATTGTCGCGTCGATGACTTCGCCGAGATTGTGCGGCGGGATGTTGGTCGCCATGCCGACCGCAATGCCGCCGGCGCCGTTGACAAGCAGGTTCGGAAAGCGCGCGGGCAGGACGACGGGCTCGTGCTCCTTGCCGTCGTAATTCGGCTGGAAGTCGACCGTGCCCTCGTCGATATCGGCGAGCAGCGCGAGCGCCGGCCGGGCGAGCCGCGATTCCGTATAGCGCATGGCCGCCGGCGGATCGCCGTCGACCGAACCGAAATTGCCCTGCCCGTCGATCAGCTGCAGGCGCATCGAGAAGGGCTGCGCCATGCGCACCAGCGCGTCGTAGATCGCGGCGTCGCCATGCGGGTGATATTTACCCATGACGTCGCCGACGATGCGCGCGGATTTCACATAGGACTTGTCGGGCGTGTGGCCGTTCTCGTGCATCGAGAACATGATGCGCCGATGCACGGGCTTCAGGCCGTCGCGCACATCGGGGAGCGCACGGCTCACGATCACGCTCATGGCGTAATCGAGATAGGAACGCTTCATCTCGTCGACGATGGAAACGGGCCTGATGTCGGACGGCGGCAGCGGGCCGGCGTCCTTCTTGTCGTCGTCGTTGTCGGCCAAAGTGTCGGGCTTTCGGGTGGGGCGCCTGTGCGCCCGGGAATCAGAGCGTGGACTTTACCCGATTCCGGGGCTGGACGCGAATTTGCACGCCATCCGATGGCCGCAGAATTCTCTTTGTTTTCAGCGCGCTGGAGAAGGCTTCGCGCGTTTCGGGCGCGGCTTGGCGGCAGGAGCGCCCCTGGCCGCCTTGCGGGCCTTCTTCAACGCCTTCTCGGCAGCCGTACGGCGGGCTGCGGCCAGCGCCGGCGCGCACCAGCGGCGGAGCTCGTCCTCGTCGTCCAGCGCAGCGTCCGGCAGCTTCCAGAAGGCGTTCATCACGCGGAGACCACCGCTCGGCGGGGTGTAGTTAAATGGCTCTGAGCCGGCAGCGGCCAGCGCCGCCCGCTCGACCTCGTCATCGACCTTGATCCAGATGGAGCCGATAACGCAGAGGGCGATGCAGGCGTCATCGACATAGACGCCATGGCCCGAGAACATGCGCTTTGCGCGCACACGGGCAAATGGTGCGAAGAAGTCTTCGACGGATTCGGTGTCCATTGGCAGCAGTCTACCACGCTCCTTCATGCTGAGGAGGCGCGTCAGCGCCGTCTCGAAGCATGGGGAGGCGGGCATCCTTCGAGACGCGGGCTACGCCCGCTCCTCAGGATGAAGTTACTGGAAACAGTGGGGCCTTAAGCCCGCGCTTCAGCCTCGTCCAGCTTCGCGGGCGTGATCGCCACGCTCTCGCCGCAGCCGCAGGCCGACGTCTGGTTTGGATTATTGAAGACGAAGCCGGACGAGAGCTTGCTCGTCTGGAAATCCATCTGCGTGCCGAGCAGGAACAACACGGCCTTGGGATCGATCAGGACGCGCACGCCCTTGTCCTCAACCACCTCGTCAGTGGGCGCGGGCCCCTCGGCCATTTCCATCGTGTAGGACATCCCGGCGCAACCGCCGTTCGTCACGCCGACGCGCAGGCCGTAGAGCGGCTTGTCGGCGTTGGCGATGATCTCCTGCACGCGCGCCGCAGCGGCGTCGGTCAGCGAGATCACGTTCATCTTCGGGCGGACGCCCATGTGCTCCTCCTTGGGGTTCAAGGCCCCCGGCTGGCAACAGACTCACATATAGTGCCTGACGGCCACAATCACCACATGTCCAGCGCCACGCGGGCTTCCTCGGACATGCGGGACTGGTCCCACGGCGGATCGAACACCATGCTGACCTTGGCGCCGGCGACGCCCGGCACGATCGACACGGCGTTCTCGACCCAGACCGGCATTTCGCCCGCGACCGGGCAACCCGGCGCCGTCAGCGTCATGTCGATATTCACGAAGCGGCTGTCGTCCACCTCGACGCGGTAGATCAGGCCGAGCTCGTAGATGTCGGCCGGGATCTCCGGGTCGTAGACGCTCTTCAGCGCATTGATGATGTCCACCGTCAGCCGGTCGTATTCCTCCGGCGTGATCTCGCTGGAGAGTTCCATCGCCGGCTTGTTCGGCGCGAAAGTGGATTCCTCGATCTCGGCCATGTTCACTCAGCCTCACGAAAACAGGGATTCGGCGCGCCCGAGCGCGTCGGCCAAAGCGTCGATTTCTTCACGCGTATTATAGAGCGCGAAAGACGCGCGGCAGGTAGACGTCGCGCCGAAGCGTTCGAGCAGCGGCATGGCGCAATGCGTGCCGGCGCGCACCGCGACGCCCGCGCGGTCGATGACTGTTGCGACATCATGCGCATGCGCGCCCTTCATCTCGAACGAGACGATCGGGCCCTTGTCCTTCGCATGGCCATAGATGCGCAGCGAATTGATGCGCGACAGGCGCTCCATCGCATAGGCGGTCAGATCGGCTTCATGCGCGCGGATCGCGGCGCGGCCGACCTCGTCCATATAGTCGAGCGCAGCGCCCAGCCCCACCGCCTGCACGATCGGCGGCGTGCCGGCCTCGAAGCGGTGCGGCGGCGTGTTGTAGGTGATGCGGTCGCGCGAGACGACCTCGATCATCTCGCCGCCGCCGTTGAAGGGCGGCAGATTTTCCAGCCACTTCTTCTTGCCGTAGAGGACGCCGATGCCGGTCGGGCCGTACACCTTGTGCCCGGTGAAGACATAGAAATCGGCATCGAGCGCGCGCACGTCGACATCCAGATGCACTGCGCCCTGCGAGCCGTCGACCAGCACGGGCACGCCATGGGCATGCGCGATCTTCACCATTTCGGCGATCGGCGTCGGCGCGCCCAGCACGTTCGACATATGCGTGATGGCGACGATCTTGGTCTTGGGCGTGATCTGGCGCTCGAAGGCTTCGAGATCGATATGGCCGTCGTCGTCGCATTCGATCCAGTTCAGCACCGCGCCCTTGCGTTCCCGATGGAAATGCCAGGGCACGATGTTGGAATGGTGCTCCATGATCGAGAGCAGGATTTCATCGCCAGCGCCGATATGCGCAAGACCGAAAGAAGCCGCAACGAGATTGATCGCTTCCGTCGCCGAGCGCGTGAAGACGATTTCCTCGACCGATTCCGCATTGAGGAAGCGGCGTACGCTGGAGCGCGCCGCCTCGAAAGCGTCGGTCGCGGCATTGGCGAGATAATGCAGGCCGCGATGCACATTGGCGTATTCGTGCTCGTAGACATGCGTCATGCGTTCGATCACCTGGCGCGGCTTCTGCGCGGACGCGGCGTTGTCGAGATAGACGAGCTTCTTGCCGTAGGGCATTTCCGACAGGATCGGAAAGTCGGCGCGCAGCCTCTCGACGTCGTAGGGCCGCAGGATCTGAGACGGCGCGTTCATCTGCCGCTCTCCCCTGCGCTGTGCCGTCCGGACAACCAGGCGTCGCTCTGCAGTGCGAAGCGGGCGCGCACGGATTCATCGGCGATCATGTCGAGCGCTTCGTTGGCGAAGGCTTCGAGCAGCAGGCTCTCCGCTTCTCCGCGTGAAAGTCCGCGCGCGCGCAGATAGAATATCTGGTTGGCGTCGAGCTGGCCGACGGTCGCGCCATGGCCACAGACGACGTCGTCGGCGAAGATTTCGAGTTCCGGCTTGTTGTTCATGCTGGCGTCTTCGCCGAGCACGATCGCCTGGCTCTTCATGCCGCCGTCGGTCTTCTGCGCATGCTGGCGCACGACGACCTTGCCCTGGAACACGCCGGTCGATTCATCTTCGAGAATGTGCCGGAAGAATTCGCGGCTGACGCAATTGGGCACGGCGTGATCGATCACGAGCGTCGTATCCGCATGCTCCTTGCCACGCAGAAGCGACAGACCGCCGAGCGAAATCGTCGAATGTTCGCCGTTCATCCGCGCGAAAATCTGGCGGCGCACAAGACCGGCGCACGGCGTGAGGCAGAAACCGTTGAAGGTCGCGTTGGCGCCCATCACCACGAACAGGCTGTGCAGCGCGACGGAGCGCGGATCCTGTTCGGCAACCTGCGCAGCATAGTCGACCCGCGCGCCATCGCCGACGATGACCGTCAAAGCTTCATTGGCCTGCGTGGCGTCCGGCGCGCAAACGGCCGTCACTTCGTCCAGCATGACGGCGGCGCCGGCGCCCACAATCAGGACCGAGCGCAGGAAAGCAGCCTGCGCGAAGCCGCCGGACATGAGGTTGAGAATAGCAAGAGGCCGCGCAACCCTCGCCCCCGGCGCCACACGGATGACGACGCCATCCTGCATGAGCGCGGTATTGAGAGCGACGATCGCATCGCCCTCTCCAGGCGTCTCTGCTTTCAGCGCATCGAGGATTTCTGCATCGCCTGCTGCAAGCGCGGCAGCAAGCGACAGGACGCTCACGCCTTCCGGCAGCGGACCTGCCGTCGACAATTCCTCGCTGTAGACGCCGTTGAAGATCACGAAGCGACAAGCGTCGGATTGCGCCTGCGGCTTCTTCAAGCATTCGCGCGCCATCGGCAGCGTGGCCGCCTCCGGCGCACGCACCAGCGCGGCTGTCCGCATGGCGCCACGCAGATCCGTGTAGTGCCAGGCTTCGACACGCCGATTGGGAAGCCCGGTTTCCGCGAAGCGCCGCATCGCCTGCACCCGCAAATCGGTCGCGCCGACGAGACGACGATCGCCCTGGTCGAAACGCTCGATCAGGGCTGTCTCGGCCTCGGTGCGGGCGCGCTGGAGGAACGGCTTGTTCATGCCGCCTCGCCGGTGAAAGCCGCATAGCCGGACTTTTCGAGCTCGAGCGCGAGTTCGGGGCCGCCGGTGCGCGCGATCTTGCCCTTGGCCATGACATGAACCGTGTCCGGCTTGATGTAGTCGAGCAGGCGCTGGTAGTGCGTGATGACGAGGAACGAACGGTTCTGCGCGCGCAGCGCGTTGACGCCATCGGCGACGATGCGCAGCGCGTCGATATCGAGGCCGGAATCGGTTTCGTCGAGAATGCCGATCTTGGGCTGCAGCAAAGCCATCTGCAGGATTTCCATGCGCTTCTTCTCGCCGCCGGAAAAGCCGACGTTGAGCGGACGCTTGAGCATGTCCTGATTGACGCCGAGCTTGGCTGCGGCCTCGCGGACGCGGCGCATGAACTCCGGCGTCTGCAATTCGGGCTGGCCACCCGCGCGCGCCTGCGCATTCAGCGCAGCCTTGAGGAATGTCATGGTGGCGACGCCGGGGATTTCGATCGGATACTGGAAGGCGAGGAACACGCCGGCATTGGCGCGTTCGGTGGCGTCCATTTCGAGAATGTTGACGCCATCGAGCAGGACCTCGCCCTCTTCGACCTCGTAATCCTCGCGCCCGGCGATGACGTAGGACAGCGTCGACTTGCCGGTTCCGTTCGGCCCCATGATGGCGGCGACTTCGCCGTCCTTCACGGTGAGGTTTAGACCATCGAGAATCTTGCGGCCTTCGATGGAGACGTGGAGATTTTTGACTTCGAGCATTTCTAAATCCGTTTTCGGTTCTGAAACCACACCCTGAAGCGCAGGCCTCGAAAGATGCGGCTAAATCCTGTTCCTGGGCCTCATTGTCATCCCGGCCGAAGTGAAGCGAAGAGCCGGGATCCAGCGGCGGATTCCCGTGCTGGATCCCGGATCGGCCTCCGGCCGTCCGGGATGACAGCCCGCAAACGTCACCCCACGCTCCCCTCGAGCGAAATGGCGATCAATTTCTGCGCTTCCACCGCAAACTCCATCGGAAGCTGCTGCAGCACGTCGCGCACGAAGCCGTTGACGATCAGCGCCGTCGCCTCTTCCGCGCTCAGGCCGCGTTGCAGGCAGTAGAACAGCTGGTCTTCCGAAATCTTCGAGGTCGTCGCCTCGTGCTCGAAGACGGCGGAAGCATTCTTGCTCTCGATATAGGGCACGGTGTGCGCGCCGCAGTCGTGGCCGATCAGCAGCGAGTCGCAATTGGTGAAGTTGCGCGCGTTCGTCGCCTTGCGGTGCGCGCTGACTTGCCCGCGATAGGTGTTGTTCGACTTGCCCGCCGAAATGCCCTTGGAGATGATGCGGCTCGACGTGTTCTTGCCGAGATGGATCATCTTGGTGCCGCTATCGACCTGCTGGCGTCCGTTCGAGATCGCGATCGAGTAGAACTCGCCGCGGCTCTCGTCGCCACGCAGGATGCAGGACGGGTATTTCCAGGTGATGGCGGAGCCGGTCTCGACCTGCGTCCACGAGATCTTCGACCGCGCGCCGCGGCAGTCGCCGCGCTTGGTCACGAAATTGTAGATGCCGCCCTTACCCTCGGCGTCGCCGGGGAACCAGTTCTGCACCGTCGAATATTTGATCTCGGCGTCTTCATGCGTGACGAGTTCGACGACGGCGGCATGCAGCTGGTTCTCGTCGCGCTGCGGCGCGGTGCAGCCTTCGAGGTAGGACACGTACGAGCCAGCATCCGCGATGATCAGCGTGCGCTCGAACTGTCCGGTATTGCGCTCGTTGATGCGAAAGTAAGTCGACAATTCCATCGGGCAGCGGACGCCCGGCGGGATGTAGACGAACGACCCGTCCGAAAAGACCGCCGAATTGAGCGTGGCGTAATAATTGTCGGTCACCGGCACGACGGTGCCGAGGTACTTCTTCACCAGTTCGGGGTGCGAATGCACGGCTTCCGAAATCGGGCAGAAGATGACGCCGGACTTCGCGAGTTCCGCGCGGAAGGTGGTGGCGACCGAAACCGAGTCGAAGACAGCATCGACCGCGACGCGCGAATTCTGCACGCCGGCCAGGATCTCCTGCTCGCGCAAGGGTATGCCGAGCTTGGCATAGGTGCGCAGCAGTTCGGGGTCGACGTCATCGATCGACTTCGGCCCGTCGTCCATGCTTTTCGGCGCGGAATAATAATAGAGATCCTGGAAGTCGATCTTCGGATAGTCGACGCGCGCCCAGGTGGGCTCTTCCATGGTCAGCCAGCGTCGATAGGCGTCGAGGCGCCATTCGGTCATCCAGGCCGGTTCTTTCTTCTTCGCGGAAATGAAGCGAACGATATCCTCGCTCAGCCCCTTGGGCGCCTTGGCGGATTCGATATCGGAAACGAACCCGTACTTATAGGCATCCACGTCGATCGCCTTCACGCGATCGACGGTCTCTTTAACAGCCGCCATAATCTACTCCCCTGCGCGGATTCAAGGGCCGCCGGTAGGATAGCTCTATAATGGACCGCGGGACCTCGCGGTTCAAGCCGAAGCTGATCCTTTTTTGCCGCCTAAACCGCTGTTTTCCTGCCGATCCGCGCCAAAATCTGCTGCAGCGCCAGCGTGAACGCGGCCACATCGGCCTCCGTCGAGGTCCAGCCGAGGCTGGCGCGCAGGGCCCCGCGGGCGAGATCATCCGGCACGCCCATGGCCGCCAGCACGTGCGAGCGCTTGACCTTGCCGGACGAACAGGCCGAACCCGACGAGAGAGCGACGCCCGCCAGATCGAAGGCCATCAGCGCCGTTTCCGCCGGCAGGCCGGGAATGGCGAAGGCGCAGGTGTTGGGATTTCGCGGCGCGCCGGAGCCGAAGATCAGCGCGTCCGGGGCGATCTGCAAAACGCTGGCTTCAAGTTGCTCTCGCAGCGCGGCCAGCCGCGCCTCCTCGTCCGCCAGATGGTCGATTGCCTCATCCACAGCTGCACCAAAACCGGCGATAGCGGCGACATTCTCGGTGCCGGCTCGAAATCCCCGCTCCTGCCCGCCGCCGCGAATCAGGGGGCGGCTGCAATTGAGCGCGGCGTCGCGCAGGATCAACGCGCCGGCGCCCTGCGGGCCACCCAGCTTGTGCGAGGAGACGACCAGCATGTCCGCGCCAACAGTTTCGAACGTGCAGGCGGTGCGCCCTGCCGCCTGCACGGCGTCGCAGACGACGAGCCCGCCTGCCGCGTGGACCTTGTCCACTGCTGCGGCCACAGGCTGGAGGACGCCGGTCTCGTTGTTGGCGGCCTGCAGGCAGAGCAGGACCGGGCCCGCTTCCCGCGCGAGCGCAGCGTCGAGCGCGGTCAGGTCGAGCAGGCCGTTGGCGTCCACAGGCAGGAGCTCGGCCCGCTCGCCAAAGCGGTGGCCTTCCAGCGCGGCGACATGCTCAGTCGCCGACAGCAGCAGCCGCGCCGGCGCGCAATCCGGGCCGCGCCAGTGCGAGGACAGCGCGAGGTTGAGCGCTTCCGTGGCGCCCGATGTGAAAATCACATTGCGCGCCCTGCCCCCGACCAATGCGGCGACCTTTTCACGCGACGATTCCACCAGCGCGCGGGCCGCCCGTCCCTCGGCATGGACGGAGGACGGATTTCCTGCCGCGCGAAGAACGTCAAGCATTTTTGCGCGCGCAGGGCCGCGCAGTGGCGATGTGGCGTTGTGGTCGAGATAGGTGCGGTTCACGCGCCGTATGTAGCGGGGGGGAACGCACGATGCGAGTCGGCCCCCTCTCCCCGTGCAACGGGGAGAGGGCTGGGGTGAGGGGCCAAACGACCGGGAAAGGCGTATCGCCGCGTCCCCTCATCCGGCCTTCGGCCACCTTCTCCCCGTTTCACGGGGAGAAGGGAGCAGCCAGATTGCCCTGCACTGCCCATCGCGCGACAACTATCGCCCGATAACACCCGGAGCCCATATGCCCGCCGATTTCCAGGCGCCGCCGCTGCTCGATTTCGTCGCCGTCGTCGCCTGGGCGCTGTCGGGCGCGCTCGTGGGCCTGCGCAAGCGCTTCGATATTGTCGGCGTGTTCATGACCGCGCTTGTTGCGGCCGCCGGCGGCGGGCTCATCCGCGACGGCCTGCTGCTGCAACGCGTCCCGCCGGTGCTGACGAGCCCGCTCTACCTGCCGCTGATCGCCGCCGTGACCGTCTTCGCCATCGCGCTCGCGCAAAGGCTGCACAATGCGCGCAAGATCGAGACGGTGATCGAACTCGTCGACGCCGTCGGCACGCCGGCCTTCGCCGTCGTCAGCATGGAATTCGCCCGACAGGCCGGCCTGCCGCTGCCGGGCGTGCTGATGGTCGGCTGCGTCGGCGGGGTGGGCGGCGGCGTGCTGCGCGACATTCTCGTGCGCGAAATCCCCGAGATAATGCAGCCCGGCCGCTATCTCGCGATCCTCGTGGCGCTGTCGTGCGCGCTCTACATGATCCTGACGATCGGGTTTTCGCTGCCTGCCGCGCCGGTCGGCTGGGGCGCGGTGGCGTTCTATTTTTGCGTGCGGCTGCTGACGGTGCGGATGGATTGGCGGACGCGGGCGGTGCTGGGAGAGTGACAACCGTCATTGCGAGGAGCGAAGCGACGCGGCAATCCATCCCCGAGCAATCCCCTGATGCGGGGATGGATTGCCGCGTCGCCCTTCGGGCTCCTCGCAATGACGGCAAGACTACTTTCGTGCGGCGACCATATCGCGCAGCGTGATACGCCCAACCTGCACAACATTCGCATAGACGCCGAAACACTCGTCCATTCGCTGCGCGATTGCGCGCAGGAAATCAGGGCCGCGATCGCCAGTCGGCGTCACATTCACCATGAGGCAGCGCTCGGTCGGCGCGATGATTTCGAGTTCGATGTCGCCAAGCGTCAGACGCTGGCCGATCCAGTCAGCCGACCGCGTCTCGCTCTCGATCAGAATGTTCGGGCGAAAGGTCTCGCAAGCGGCGCGCGCGCCTGAATATTGCGCGAGAGCGGCGAGATCGGCTGATGTCAGGAGATGCAGCGGCGCGGCGTCGAAATGCGAGACGTCCGCTTCTCGCGTGATCTGTACGGGACGGCCGACTTGCGCGGTCAGGAGGTCGGCAGTCGCCGCGTTCGATGCATCGAGCCATTCTCCGTCAGGCGGACGTACTTCCAATCGCTCGTCGTGACGCCGCGCGGACCACCGCGCCAGCCCTTCCATGCGCGCAAAACGCCGCGTGTTCTTGCCGGAGCCGAACTTGCCGGCTTCATCGCGGACAGCATAAAGGCGGTCGCCAACGATGCCGCGCGTCTCGATGTCGGCGACATCGAGCGACTGGCCGCGCATCGACTTGACGGGATAGACCCACAGTCCGGATACGCGGCCGGTCACAGCGGGATCAATCCAGCTTGAACTTCTCGAACTGCCGATGTTCCGCAAAAATCCGGCGCACCGTGCCCGTCACCGAGCGGTAGATGATCGTCTCGGTCGTGATGATGCGCGGGTGGAATTTTACGCCCTTCAAGAGCGCGCCGTCGGTCACGCCCGTCGCGCAGACGATGACGTCGCCCGACGCCAGTTCCTTCATGTCGTATTTCTTCTTGGGGTCCTTCACGCCCATCTTGGCGGCGCGGTCGATCTTGGCCTGCGAGTCCAGGATCAGGCGCCCCTGCATTTGGCCGCCGACGCAGCGCAGCGCGCCCGCCGCCAGCACGCCTTCCGGCGCGCCGCCTGAGCCGAGATAGAGATCGCAGCCGGTGTCTTCGGGCTGCGCGCAATGGATGATGCCGGCGACGTCGCCGTCGGTGATGAGCCGGATCGCGGCGCCGACCTTGCGGCAGGCGGCGATGAGATCGGCGTGGCGCGGGCGGTCCAGGATCACCACGGTGATCTCGCCGACCGGCACGCCCTTGGCCTTGGCCAGCGCATGGATGTTGTCAGCCGGGCTCGCGTCGAGATCGACCACGCCCTTTGAATAGCCCGGCCCGATGGCGATCTTGTCCATGTAGACGTCGGGCGCGTTGAGCAGCGTGCCATGCTCGGCCATCGCCATGACGGCGATCGAGCCCGGCATGTCCTTGGCGCAGAGCGTCGTGCCTTCCAGCGGATCGACGGCGATGTCGACGCGCGGGCCGGTTTTGGTGCCGACCTCTTCGCCGATGAACAGCATCGGCGCCTCGTCGCGCTCGCCTTCGCCGATCACGACCGTGCCGTGGATCGGCAGGCGGTTGAGTTCGCGGCGCATGGCGTCCACGGCGGCCTGGTCGGCGGCCTTCTCGTCGCCGCGCCCGCGCAGGCGCGCGGAGGACACGGCCGCGCGCTCGGTGACGCGCACCAGCTCGGTCGAAAGAATACGCTCGATGATTTTGTCTTCTTTGACGATGAGATCGGTCATTGTTCTTCTTTCCCGGGCTTAAATCCTGCGCGAAATCCTTTATTCGCGCTCGATTCGGATGGATTGCGGGCGTTCGGCGACATAGCCGTCCGCCACGATGGCGTCGAGAGCTTCGCGCACGAGTTTCTCGGTCGTGGCGTAGGTAATAAGGACGACGGGCACCGGGGCGCCGGTCTTGTCGCCGCCTGCTCCCGCACGCCCGCGCTGCACGATGCTTTCGAGCGATATGCCGCGCTCGGCCATGCGGGTGGCGATGCCGGCGAAGGCGCCGGGCTTGTCGTAGACGGCGAGGCGAATGTAGTAGCCGCCCTCGTGGCGTTGCATCTCGACGCGCTTCACCTTCGTCAGCGCGGCGCGCGGCAGGCCGAGCGGACGCGAGCGCACGCCGCGGGCGATGTCGGCAATGTCGGCAACCACCGCGGACGCGGTCGCATTGCCGCCGGCGCCGGGGCCGACGAGCGTCAGTTCATGCACGGCGTCCGCATCGATCGTGACGGCATTGGTCACGCCCATAACCTGCGCGACGGACGTCGTCTTGCGCACCATCGTGGGATGCACGCGCTGCTCCACGCCATGCGGCGTGCGCTGGGCGACGCCCAGAAGCTTGATGCGGTAGCCGAGTTCGTCGGCGGCCTTCAGGTCGGCCAGCGTCACGTGCTCGATGCCTTCGACGGAAATGGCCTCGGCGTCGATTTCCGTGCCGAAAGCGAGGCAGGCCAGAATCGCCAGCTTGTGGGCGGTGTCGAAACCGCCGATGTCGAATGTGGGATCGGCTTCTGCATAACCCAGCCGCTGCGCCTCCTTCAGGCAGACGTCGAACGGCATTTCCTCCGTTTCCATCTTCGTGAGGATGTAATTGCAGGTTCCGTTGAGGATGCCGTAAACGCGTTCGATCGAATTTCCAGCCAGACCTTCACGCAGCGTTTTCACAATCGGAATGCCGCCGGCGACCGAGGCCTCGTAGGCGAGCGCGACGCGCTTTTCTTCCGCGAGCGCCGCCAGCGCCAGGCCGTGCTTGGCCAGCAGCGCCTTGTTGGCGGTCACCACGCCCTTGCCGGCCTTAAGCGCCATTTCGACGGAAATACGGGCCGGGCCTTCGTCGCCGCCGATCAGTTCGACGAACAGGTCGATGTCGTCCGACGCGGCCAGAGCGGCCGGATCGTCGAAGAACTTGATCGCCGAGGCGTCGAAGCCGCGGTCCTTGGCCTTGTCGCGCGCGGACATGGCGGTGACGACGATGCGGCGGCCCGTGCGGGCCCGCAGGGCCTCGTCCTGCTGCGCCAGAAGGCGCACGACCGAAGCGCCGACCGTGCCGACGCCGGCGATGCCGACCCGCAGAATCTCAGCCATTTTCCCTATTCCTCTCGCGCCGGACCGGCGGCGCCGCCTTGTGCCTGATTTGGCAGGCGCGATCAAGGAAACGACGGCCGGCGGGGCCTCACGCGCTCACTGGCGTCGCCGCCTCGATCTGGGAGACGTACCAGCGGGTCATCCACGCCAGCACCCAGGGGATCGGGATGATCAGTCCGCAGCCGATGATGGCCACGACGCTGCGCCAGAGAATCTCCAGCCCCTTGCCCTTGAACGAGAACTGCACGGGGCCCGCGACATGGCGGCACACCCAGTCGAGATAATATTGCGCCACCCAGGCCCAGCCGACGATGGTGAAGATGGACAGGAAGGCGAGCGCCATCCAGCCAAGATAGGGCACGAATTCGCCCTTGAACGACAGGAACGGCCCGCCCTCGCCGATCCGCAGCTTTTCGCAGAACCAGCGCAGCGTGAGGTAAGGGAGGACGAGATTGCCGACCAGCGCCAGGAAGCCGCTGTCGCCGGTCAGACCGCTCGAATAGATCAGCAGCGCCTGCAGCACGAAAACCCACCAGATATCGAGCGGCTTGCCCTCGAAGACAAAGGGCGTCCCGTTCGGCAGGCGCGTCGTTTCGCCCAGATATTTCCAGTATCCCGTGCTGGTCCAGGGCGCCGGAACCACGAAAATGTTGCCGAGCCAGACCAGCACGGCCCGGCCGGTGAGCGGAAAGGGCTCGACGCCCGAGACGAGCGGACCGGCGGGCACATCGCCCACAGGGGCGGTCTTGTAGGAAGGCACGGCTCCCGGCAGGCGCTGTGCGCCGGAGCGCAGCGGCGGGGGCGGCGCGGACGGCGTGGGGCCGAGCAGCGCGGTCAGCGCGGCGATCGTGCCGGCGGGCGCCCATTCGGCCATGCCCTCGGTCCAGACCATTGTCGCGGGCTGAATCGCGCCGCTTCGCGCGAGTTGCGCCAGTTCCTCGAGCTCGACCGGGCCCTTGCTCGCGTTATCCGCGCCGACATACCAATACGCCGCCATTGAAGCCCCCTTGTCCGCCCGGCCGCAGCATCGGGCGCCAGCGCGATTCTGCAAACCCTCGGGCGCCTCGCTGCCTGCGCCTCCGCGCGCTAGAATTGGCGCAACGGGAGCGAAAATGTCGATCGAAATCAGAAAATGCGCCGATGTCGCGGACCTGCGCGCCTCCATGTCCTCGATCTGGCACTATTTCGGCCTGCCGCCGACCGACGAGGCCGTCGCGAATTTCAGCGAGCTGGTGGGGCCTGACCGCGCATTCGTGGCCGGAGCCGAAGGCGCGCTGGCGGGTGGATGCTGCTCCTTCCCGATGGAAGTGACAACGCCGGGCGGACGGGTGAAGGCCGCGGGCGTCACGATGGTCGGTGTGCAGCCGACGCACCGGCGGCGCGGCGTGCTGACGGCGATGATGCGCCGCCAGCTGGACGATTGCCGGGCGCGCGGCGAGCCGCTCGCCTATCTCTGGGCCTCGGAAGAGCGGATATACGGCCGTTTCGGCTATGGACTGACGGCGCTTTCGGCGGACGTCGAGATTTCCCGCGACCGCGCTGCGTTTTTCACCGACGCGCCGACTGTAGGCCGTGTCCGTCTACTGCCGCCGCAGCAGGCGCTGGATGCGGTTCGCGCGATATATGCGCGGGTTTCAGAGACGCGGCCGGGCATGTTTCAACGCTCCGACGAATGGTTCAGGCGACGCACACTGGCCGATGCGGCCTGGATGCGCGCGGGCGGCGGCGAACTTTTGTGCGCGCTGCTCGAAATCGACGGCGCGCCAGCGGCCTACGCGCTCTATCGCTTCGATGCGAAATGGGAGCGCAACCTGCCGGCGGGCGTCGTGCGCGTGGGTGAGGCGATGGCAACGACCCCCGACGCGATGCGCGCGATCTGGCGCTATCTGCTGGACATGGATTGGTGCCAGACGATCAAGGCTGGTTTCCTGCCGTCGGACCATCCCCTCTTCCTGCTAGCGGCCGAACCGCGCCGCATGCGCACGGCGCTGCGCGACGGATGCTTTGCGCGGCTGGTCGATGTCGAGGCGGCGCTGTCTTCGCGCGCCTATGGCGCCGGAGAAATCGTGCTGGAGGTCGCGGACGCGTTCTGTCCGTGGAACGCCGGGCGATGGATGATCAGCGACGGCAAGGTCGCACGCACGGAACGGGCGGCGGAAATTTCGTGCGACGTGTCCGCCCTGGCGTCGGCCTATTTGGGCGGCTTCGGATGGGCGCAGCTCGTGGCGTCCTCGCGCGCGACCGCGACCGGCGAGGACGCGATCGCTCGGGCGGACCGCGTGTTCGAGCGGCGCGGCGCGCCGTGGGTTCCGGAGATTTTCTGACTCGCGGACGGGCCATTCACCACCCACTTCATTCGCCGCTCGCCTCGCGCGCCAACCTGCACTAACTTCGTCTCATCAATGGCCGGACGGCGCGCAGACGCCGCCGGCGCATGGGAGGAAAATCATGACTGAAGGCGCAGGCGCGCAGGCGCGCGAGGATTCGCATTCCACTTCCGGCGGCGGCGCCGGTGGCGTTGCAGGCCGCGCGGTTCCGATCGACCGTTCGATCGGGGCCGTTCATCCGAAACTCGCGAGCACAGAAGACGTCGCGGCGTTCGAGAAAATCCCCTATTCCGAGCGCATCGCAGCTGCCAGCACCTATGACGCGATCCGCCTCGGCGCCTCCGTCAATCCCAATGCGCCGGCGATCCAGTTCCTGCCCAACGCCAGCCACGAGGACGAGCCCGTCGTCATCACCTATGCGCAATTGATCGCGCGGGTGACGCAGACGGCCAATGCGCTGCATGAACTCGGCGTCGGTCCCAACGACGTCGTCAGTTTCATGCTGCCGCTCGTGCCGCAGGCCTTCTTCACCCTGTTCGGCGCGGAGGCCGCCGGCATCGCCAATCCCGTCAATCCGCTGCTCGAACCGCACCAGATCGCTGAAATTCTCGAGGCCGCCAACACCAAGGTGCTCGTCGCGCTCGGGCCCGTTCCCGGCGTCGATATCTGGGACAAGGTGATGAAGGTGCGCGGCGAATTGAAATCGCTGAAGGCCATCATCCAGGTGATGGGCCCGGGCGACGAGGCCAACGGCATCTATTCGTTCGACGCGCTGGTGGCCAGGCAGCCACACGACCGCCTGCTGAGCGGTCGCACGATCAAGGCCGAGGATACGGCCGCCTATTTCCACACCGGCGGCACGACCGGCACGCCGAAGCTGGTGCGCCACACGCACGGCAATCAGGTCTACCAGGCCTGGGTCTGCAATATCATGCTGAAGAGCGAGCAGGGTTCGAACATCCTGTTCGGCATGCCGCTGTTCCATGTCGGCGGTTCGCTGACGCAGGTGCTCTCGACCTTGTCGGGCGGCGGCTGTCTCGTCGTGCTTTCGCCCGCCGGCTGGCGTAATCCCAATTCCGTGCGCAACATCTGGCATCTCGTGCAGCGCTATCGCCCGTCGGTGCTGGGCTCTGTGCCGACCGTACTGGCCGCGACTCTCGCGGTGCCAACGGATGGTTTCGATCTGTCGAGCCTCAAGATCGCGTCCGGCGGCGGGTCCGCCATTCCGGTCGCGGTCTGCACCGCGCTGACCAAGCGGCACAATGTCCCCGTGCTCGAAGTCTACGGCATGACCGAGACATCGAGCGTCCACACGATCTCCTACGCCGACCGCCCGGTGCGGCTCGGCTCCGTTGGCCATCCGGTCCCGTACTCGCGCGTGCGCATCGTCAAGATCGACGCGGAGGGCAATTACGCCGGCGATTGCGCGCCCAACGAGATCGGCGTGATCGCAATGGCGGGGCCCGGCGTGTTCTCCGGTTACATGATGGACGAACACAACAAGGGAGCGTTCGTGGAGCCCGGCTGGGTCAATTCCGGCGACCTCGGCCGCGTCGACGAGGACGGCTACATCTGGATCACCGGCCGCGCGAAGGATCTCGTGATCCGTGGCGGGCACAACATCGATCCCGCGCCGATCGAAGACGTGCTGTTCGCCCATCCCGCCGTCGCGCTCGCCGCCGTCATTGGCCAGCCCGACGCCTATGCCGGCGAATTGCCCGTGGCCTATGTCCAGCTCAATCCCGGCGCGACCGTGCAGCCGGGCGAACTCGAGGACTGGGTGCGCGAGCGGACGCCGGAGCGCGCAGCTGTTCCGGTCGCCGTCATTCCGCTCGAAGCCATGCCGCTCACCGGCGTCGGAAAGGTGTTCAAACCCAGCCTGAGGTGGGACGCCTCGCAGCGCGTGTTCGCGAAGGTGCTGACGCCGCTAAGGGACAAGGACGTCAGCTACAACGTGTCCGTCGGCGCGCACGGCACGCACGGGTCGGTTGCGACCGTCACCATCTCGGGCGTGCCAGAGGCGGAGCGCGGCGCGATCGAGCAATATGTCCACGGGGCGCTCGACCCGTTCGTGCTGCGGCACGAGGTGAAGTTCGCATAGGCCGGCAAGCGCGCGATAGCGACCGGGGGAATTTGCGTCTGCCCAGCGCGGCCGCAAGTCCAAGACGGAGGGTAACGTCATGCGTATCCGCTCGACTGCCGCTGCACGTATCTCCGTCCTGGCGATTTGCGCTGTGGGCGCCGCGCCTGCGTCCGCGCAAAGCCGGCTCTTCTCCTGCCCGCATGCGCAGGTTCTGGAACTGACCGTCACTGGACCGGATTCGCTGAAAGCCGATCCGGTGAACGGCAAGCCGATGGCGATGAAACGCGAGGCCTCAAATCCTCTGCGCTTCGCCAATGGCGGCAATGTCGTCACGCTGTCGCGGGATCAGGGAACCGCAAAACTCGAAATCCCAGGGAAGAGCGCCGTCGAATGCATCTTCGGCACACAGAACGTGACGCCCTTGTTCCCCGCGCGCGGGGCGGCGACCGCCCTGTGCGGGCCGGGTTTTCATCCTGTGCCGCAGACCGATCGCTGCGATCCCGATCCCGGCACGAGCCCCAATGCGCAGCCGCGGCGGACGGGCACGGCGGATGGCGTCTTTCCGATGGGCGGACAATCGCTCGGCGGGATCATGCGCGCGGCGCCGTCAATGTCCTCGGCGAAGCTGCGCAGCCTTGCCGCGGGCGCCGACATCAAATTGCTGGCGCGCGCAGACACCATGGACGGCTACGACTGGTTCAAGATCGAAGCCGCCGGCGTCTCCGGATATCAGTGGGGCGGCATCCTGTGTTCGGAACAGGCAATCCGCGGCGCTTTCCAGCAATGCGAACCATGACCTTCGCGTAACCGCTTATCGGGCTTACTTGCAGGGCCTCAGCACGTTCTGCGGATATTGGCCGGAAACGTTGCCCGGCGCCATGTAGCGGCAGACGTAGAATTGTCCGGTGGGACAAGCCGCGACGCCGCAGCCGAGCTGTGTCGAGCCTTTCCAGACGATCTGCGTGAAATGGCCGGTATTCGGGGAGAAGCCCGGCGAGGCATAATTGTAGTTCGCCTTCTCGGAGAACCAGAGGGCGACCGCCTGCCCCGCGCCGAGATTGGTCCCCATCGCGATATTCTCGCCGGTTCCCGCGCCGCTATGCGCGAAATTGCAGCGCGCCGCCCAGGCCTGCGCGCCAGCTTCGAGTTGCGCCGACCATGTGAGCTTCGGAACGCAATATTTCGCGCGGTTGTTGTTGTGCGCGGTGAGAATTGCCGAACGCGTCGCCGCGCTGAGGCCGCCGGAATTGGTTGGTGTCCCGGGGTTTGGCTGGGGCACGCCGGCGCGCGAGTCGTTCATCTGCACCGTCGCCTGACCCGCAGTCGCAGTCTTCACCTTGGCGCAGGCGCCGTTGGTATAAGCGACAGCCCATATGTGGCCGGCGAATGTATTGACCGTCTTGCTTTGCCCAGGTCCGACGACCCCGAAATTGTTCGGCTTTCCGTCAAAACCCACCCAGGCCACAATTCTTGCGTCCGGGCCGCGATTGACGAAATTGAGCACGGCCGGAACGTTCGAATTCGGCGATCTGGCCGACGCGATCGTCGCGCAAGTCGCTGCGAAAGCTGACGGCGACGCCAGCGCTGTGGCGAAGATCGCCAACGGCGCAAGCATGCGCGTGCGTTGTAGAGCCTGGACCATCACGATTGCCCCCCATTGATGTGGTCGTCGATGCATTCTTCGCGCGATACCGAGGCGCGACATTACGTCTCCCAGGACTTCCGTGTCTCGATGCTGTCCAAGCTTGAAGGCGCTTTTGCCTTCAAGCATCTGCCCAGACAGATTGTTGCCATTCCAAGGGCTTGGCAAGCCACGCTCTGGCTGGACGCCTTGTGTTCGTCCTGCGGGATGCGCGGCCTCTTCAATGGGAACCGCCAGCGGATGTATTGCGTTTCAGGCTTGAGCTTTAGGGAGCGCGACATGTTGAGCGATGCGGACACCAACCTGAAAATCAGCGAAATCGACGCCGCGCTGAAAGGCGCCGCGCCAGATGCGCCTGTTGCGTTCGGAACCGAATTGTTCGCCGCGCTTGTGCGCGCGGGGCTGATCAAGGACACGCTGCCCGCGCCGCTCGACGATGCTGCGACCGAAGTCGTGCATCCCTCGATGTATCGGGAAAAGCATCCGGCGCGCGTCGAGACGCATATCGCCAACGAAGCATTCGCCATCGGCGCCGACATACAAGCGCGTTAGGCGCAAGCGGCTAGATCTTGCCAATGAGCGCGGCCGACGCTGCGCCGGTCATGACGAGAATGCCGCCAGCCTGATCGAGAACGCGGATGCGAACGCCCTGGCGATCCTTCAACGAAGACGCAGCGGCGGCGACGCGTTTCCAAATATGCGTCTCGTCGAAGACGTGCATGTCGACACGGCCCATGACGGCCTTGTTCTGATCGACAATCTCCAACGTGACCAGCACGCACGCACCCCTTCGCCACACTCAGGCGCACCGCCCGGGAGGGGTCTAGCATTCGCAGAATCGAGGGGGCAAGCGCGAAAGATTTCTCGCACCTGCGCACCAGCGCAAGCTCGGCGCGCTATTTATCCAGAAGGCTCGAGATGATGCCCCAGGCGCTCAGCACAACTTCCAGCGCGATCAGCAGCGTGATCCACAATTCGATCCGTCCCGCGCGCCCGGCGTCGAGAACCTCGGCCAGCATCCGCGCGTTCTCGATCACGACTTCGAGCTTGCCTTCGAGCGTCTCGGTGCGATCCTCGATCTCGTATTCTTCCGTCAGCCGGTCGTAGAGGCGCTCGAGCTCGGGCTTTTCCCAGACAATCTTCGGCTTCTCGTAACCGGCGATACGCGCGGTGAGGCGGTGCTGCAGCATGATCGCCTCGCCGACGAGTTTCAGCACGGCCTGGCGATCGCTGGGCGTCTTGCCGGAAGCCGCCATTTCCGCCGCGAATGGCTCGACCTTTTCGAAGACGGCGTTGACGCTGCGCTCGTTGCGCATGAGGCCCACGGATTTGGCGAGCGTATCCGCGATGACGATGAAACGGTCGTCGCCGAACTTCTGGACATTGACGACGCCTGACGAAACCTTGTCGTCGCCGCCGCCGACGTTGACGGTGATCGTGTCCTCGTCATCGACATGTTCGCGCAAGTCCGCGACACGGCCCTTGAGGCTCGCGAGGATTTCCGTCTCTTCCTGCGGCGTGAGCCCCGCCAGCACGACGACGCCGAAGCGGTAAAGCGCGACGCGCCCGTTCGTCCCGACGCGGAAGGCGAGTGGCGATGTCGAGAACGTGTCGGGCCGCTCAAAGCCGGCCTTGTCGATACGGTCGCCGACCGCCAGCGCCCGCACCTGGATGGCGCGCCCCTGCGACTTGTCGTTCATCGAATTTCGCCCCCTATGGCGCTGAAATCGCCGGCTTGGACTATGCGGCTGTTGTTACACGGCTTCGGACACCGATGTCGAGGCAGGCGGCGCAAACGGAGTGCAAAGCCGTTTTTCCTTGCTTTTTGCCCCTGCCCCCGTGCTAGACCGCCCGCTGCACCGGAGTTCTCAATGCCCGAAGTCATTTTTACCGGCCCGGCCGGCCGTCTCGAGGGACGCTTCCACCCGTCCAAGACGCGCGGCGCGCCGATCGCCATCATCCTGCACCCGCACCCGCAGTTCGGCGGCACGATGAACAACCAGATCGTCTACAACATGTACTACGCCTTCGCGGAACGCGGCTTCTCGGTGCTGCGCTTCAATTTCCGCGGCGTCGGCCGCTCGCAGGGCGCCTTCGACCACGGCCAGGGCGAATTGTCGGACGCCGCCGCCGCGCTCGACTGGGCGCAGTCGATCAACCCGGAAGCGCGCGCCTGCTGGATTGCGGGCGTGTCGTTCGGCTCGTGGATCGGCATGCAGCTGCTGATGCGCCGGCCGGAGATCGAGGGGTTCATCTCCATCGCCCCGCCCGCCAACCGGTTCGACTATTCGTTCCTCGCGCCCTGCCCGTCGTCCGGCCTGTTCGTGCACGGCGACCAGGACCGCGTCGCGCCGATCAAGGAAGTGACGCCGCTGATCGAGAAGCTGAAGACGCAGAAGGGCATCGTGATCGAGCACGCGGTCGTCGAGGGCGCGAACCATTTCTTCGAGAACCGGATCGATCCGCTGATCGAGGAAGTCGGCGCGTATTTGGACAAGCGGCTGGGCAATCCGCCGCGCGTGGCCGTGCCGTCGCGCAAGGATTGATGCCTCTATCCTTCTCCCGCCAAGCGGGAGAAGGCGTCTAACCTACTTGAACGCCTCGTCCACCGGCGTCTGCATCGCCAGCGCGAGCCTGTTGGTCTCCGCCGCCATGCCGACCACGCCGATCAGTTCCATGAACTGCGCGTCCGTCATGCCCTTCGCGCGCGCCGCCGCCGTATGCGAGCGGATGCAATATTCGCAGGATTGCGCGACCGAGACGGCGATGTAGATCATCTCCTTGGTCAGCGGATCGAGCGCGCCCGGCGCCATCACCTGCTTTGCGCTCTCCCACGTGCGTTTCAGCAGCGCGGGATCATGCGCGAGCGTGCGCCAGAAATTGTTGACGAAATCTGTTTTGCGCGTCGCGCGAATGTCGGCGAAGACTTCCGCCGCCGCGGGAGACAATTCGTGGTCTTCGAGAAGCTTGACGGTACTCATTCGCGTCCCCTGCTGGACCGCGAGCCTTCAGGCTCGCTTGAACTCGGGCGAGCCTGAAGGCTCGCGGTCCGGCTCGACCAGCACGCCGCCGCTCATCGGCTGCGGCGCGCCCGTGGTCGTCGGATAGGTGTAGGGCAGTCCGCGCTTTGCGCGCACGGCGAGATAGGCGAAGGCCTGGGCCTCCATTGCATCGCCGGACCAGCCGCAGAAGTCCGCTGTCGTCACCCGGCACGGCAGGCGCTGGGCGAGTTCGCGCACCAGAATCGGATTGCGCGCGCCACCGCCGCAGACGATTAGGCTCTTGGGGGCCTTGGGCAGCAGCGCCATCAGCCGGCCGACCGATGCCGCCGTGAAAGCGGTGAGCGTGGCCGCTGCATCTTCCAATTCCAGATGCTCCACCGCCGCGCGGGAGAAATTGTTGCGGTCGAGCGATTTCGGCGGCTTCTGATCGAAGAAGGGATCGTCGAGCAGGCGCGCCAGCGCCGCCTCGTCCACCCTGCCCCGCGCGGCCGTGTGGCCATGCCGGTCGATCGGCTGGCCGGTGCGCGCCAGCATGAGATCGTCGAGCAGCGCATTGCCGGGGCCGGTGTCGCAGGCGACCGGGTCCAGCCCGTCGTCGACATAGGTGACGTTCGCGACGCCGCCGATGTTGAGCAGCGCCAGCGGTCCAGGCATGCCACTCGCTTCCACGAGCGCGCGATGAAACACGGGCACGATCGGCGCGCCCTCGCCGCCTGCGGCCACATCGGCAGCGCGGAAATCGTAGACGGTGGCGATGCGGAGCCGCTTGGCGAGCGCGACGCCGTCGCCGATCTGGATCGTCAAGCGCTGCTTCGGCCGGTGCAGCACGGTCTGGCCGTGGAAGCCGACAAGATGAATATCTTTGGGCCCGAGGCCTTTTTCCCGCAGGAAGGTTTCGACCGCCTCGGCATGGCGGGCCGTCACCATCTGCTCGGCCGCTGCCAACGCGCCGGGCCTTGCGTTACGGCCCTCAAGGCCAGCGGCCTCATCGAGCGCGGCGCGCAGCAGCGCGCGGTCGGCGTCCGAATAGGGCTGCGAACTCGTCGCGCCGAAGCTCACGACGCTTTCGCCGTCGGTCTCGACAAGCGCGAGATCGACGCCGTCCATGGACGTGCCGGACATGAGCCCGATGGCGCGGTAGAGGGTCAAGATTCGGATGGCCTCCCGATGCAAGCCTTAGCGGGCGGAAGGCGCGGCGCAAAGGCCCATGGACGAGGCCTGCGCTTTGGCCGCAGACTGGCGTACGACTCGGGGGAGCTGGCGCGGAGGCTTTGAATGAAACTCTCGTTCCACGGCGCAGACCAGGACGTGACCGGCTCCTGCCACCTCGTCGAGGCCGCCGGCAAGCGCGTACTCGTCGATTGCGGCCTGTTCCAGGGCGGGCGCGAAGAGCGCGCGATGAACGCGCATGATTTCGGCTTCGATCCGCGCTCCATCGACACGATCCTGCTCACTCACGCCCATCTCGATCATTGCGGGCGGATCCCGCTGCTGGTGAAGCGCGGTTTTCGCGGTGAGATCGTCTGCACGCCGCCAACGCGCGATCTCGCCCGGCTCGTCATGCTCGATTCGGCGCGGCTGCAGGAGGAGGATACGCACCGATCCATGCGCAAGGCCGCGCGTTGGGAGCCCAAGGGCGTCGAGGAAGAGCCGCTCTACGATCTGCAGGACGCAATGGCGGCGCTCGACCGCTTCGGGCGGCGCGTGAACTACGGCGAGACAATCGACGTCGGCCCCGGCCTGCGCGCCACATGGTCGAACGCCGGGCATATTCTGGGCTCGGCCAGCGTGCTGGTCGAATGCGACGAAGGGGCATCGAAAAAGCGCATCGCCTTCTCCGGCGACCTCGGCGATCCCGGCCGCGCACTGCTGAACGACGCGGTTCCGCCCACGGCCGCCGCAGACGCCGTCGTGATGGAATCGACCTACGGCGATCGCGACCACCGGCCTCTACCGGCTTCAATCGAGGAATTCTACGAGGCGATCGCGGAGATCCGCGCGCGCGGCGGCAACGCCATCATCCCGACGTTCGCGCTCGAGCGCGCGCAGGAACTGCTGTTCTACCTGAAGCTCGGATTGCGGCAGAACAGGCTGCCGCCCGACATCCAGATATTCGTGGATTCGCCGATGGCGATTTCGGCGACGCAGATCGCGCAGAAGTCTTACGACTATCTACGCGGCGATATCGCCGCGATGATGGATGCAAACGACGATCCCTTCTCTCCACCGCGCCTGCGTTTCACCGCGCTCAGCCGCGATTCCATGGCGATCAACACGATCGAAAGCGGCGCGGTCATCATGGCGGGATCGGGCATGGCGACGGGAGGGCGCGTGCTGCATCACCTTCGCCGCCATCTGCCGCGGCCCGAATGCGGCGTGGTGCTGGTCGGCTTTGCCAGCCACGGCACGCTCGCGCGCAAACTGGTCGATGGCGCGCGGGAGGTTCAGATTTTCGGCGAGCGCGTGCCTGTGCGCGCCAGCGTACATACGATCAATGGTTTTTCCGCGCATGCCGGGCGCGCGTCGCTGATCGCCTGGCGGCAAAAAATCGACGCGCCGAAAACCTTCCTGGTGCACGGCGAATTGCCGGCCATGACGGCGCTCAAGGGCGCGCTGGCCGGCGAGGTGAGCCTGCCGAAGCTCGGCGAGGCCGTGCAGATCTGACTATTTCAGCGCCTTTGCGGCGGCCAGCACCGCTTCAGCATGGCCCGCGACCTTCACCTTCGGCCAGATTTCGCGCACCACGCCCTTGGCGTCGATCAGGAAGGTCGTGCGCTCCACACCCATGTACTTCTTGCCGTACATGCTTTTTTCCTTCCACACGCCGTAGGCTTCCAGCATGGCGGTGGATTCGTCGGCGAGGAGTTTCACGGCGAGGTCGTGCTTCGCCTTGAACTTGTCGTGCTTGGCCGCGCTGTCGGGCGAGACGCCGACCACGGTCGCGCCGGCCTTGTCGAACTCCTTCGCGAGCCCCGAGAAATCCTTGGCTTCCTGCGTGCAGCCGGTCGTGTCGTCCTTGGGATAGAAATAGAGGACGAGCTTGCGGCCCTTGAAATCGGCAAGTTTCGCCTTGCCGCCGCCGTCGCTCTGCAGATTGAAATCGGGCGCTTTCGCGCCAATTGCCGGCAATTCAGCCATTCGCCTTCCTTTCGTCCCATTGGGCGGCCAAACGAAACCCGCGGGGCCGCAGGTTCGCGAGCAATGCCGCGCAGCATATAGTGTGGCTTGAGTCGCGGCCCAGCTCTGGTCCTCAGTAACGCGAGGTTTTGGCTGAACCGCCAGACGTCGAAAAATCCGACGCACGGACGATCCAGGGAGGCGCCGTCTGTCCTTCGCCGACAAATCGGTTTCTTTGCGCCGCTGGTCCGCCGATGCGGGCGCTGTTGCGCGCGACGCCATCAAGTCGCGCCTGCTTCGACGCACGCTCTTCGTCGTCGGCGGGACGGCGCTCGGTTGCGCCCTGATCGCGGCGGCGGCCTTTGCCGCGCTGCTCGTGCGCCTGCAATTCGGACCGATCGAGGTCGACGGGCTCGGCCAACGTGTCGCCGCAGGATTGAGCGGGCGGTTCGAGGGCGTGCAGTTTTCGTTCGGCGCGACGCGCATCGCGCGCACCGAGCACGGGCCGACCATTACGGTCGATCATCTGCAAGCTGTAGCCGGCGGGCGCACGGTGGTCGAGGCGCCGCGCGCGGAACTCTCGCTCGACCCGATTGCGCTTCTCAAGTTTCAGGCGATGCCCCGCCGGCTGGAGGTCTTCGATCTCGTCATGCGCCTTCTGGTGCTGCCTGATGGCGCGCTCGCCATTTCCGCAGGCGGGCCGAACGAGGAAGCCATCGTTCTCACCCGGCCCGCCGACGCGCCGGCGACGCCCGCCGCGCAGACGCCTGGTGAGAAGACAATTGGCGAGAAACCCCGCCGCTCCGCCATCCTGCGCGAGGCGACCAGCGCGCTGAGCGGCTTCTTCGATCTGGCGACGAGCCCGCATTCGCCGCTGGCCGATATTCGCCTCATCGCCGTGCGCGGCGGCAAACTCGTCGTCGACGACCGCACCGCGGACCGCACAACCACATTCGACAAGCTCGACATGGCGTTCGAGAAGTCGTGGCGCGCGACGACATTCAATCTGCGCGCGGATGCGCCGAACGGCCCGTTCGAAGCGCTGGCCAAGGCGACCGGCACGCCCGACACCGAGCGGCGGCTCGACATCGAGGTGAAGGGCGTCTCGATGGACGAGATCGCGCTGGTCGCCGGCGCGCGCCGCCAGCCGGTCGAGAGCGACGCCAGCCTGTCGTTCCAGTTGAAATTCGTGCTTCAGGCGGACCAGCAATTGCGCGAGGCGACCGGGCGCGCGCTGGTCGGGCCGGGTTTCCTGCGGCTCGAGGATCCAGATCACGAGCCTCTGTTCTTCGAAGAAATCTCCGCCGCGTTCCGTTGGGACCCCGCGAACAAGCAGATCGTCATCAGCCCGATCCAGTTCTTCGCTGGCGAGACGCAATTCGTGGCCGAGGGCGCGGTGCATGCGCCGCCGCGTCCCGAGGATGGCTGGCGCGTCGTGCTGGGTCTGGCCAAGCCCGGCGGATTTGCCCCGGAGCGGCCGACCGACAAGTTCATGCCGATCGAGACGGCTAGCCTCGACGGGCGCTTCTTCCTTGAAGACAAGCGCTTCGACATTGCGCGCATCGAACTGGTGGGTCCCGAAGTCGCGGCGGCCGCCACCGGCGTTTTCGACTGGGTGAACGGTCCGCATATCCGGCTTGGCGTCTCCACCGGTCGCATGCCACTGCGCTCGATGTTCCGGATCTGGCCGAGCATGATGGGCGCGCCCGCCCGCACATGGCTGATCGGCCACGCGCAAGGCGGCACGATCGAATCTGCCAAGCTCAGCATCGACTTCGACAAGAACGCGCTGACCGCCATGCGTTTCGACCGGCCGCCGCCAGACGAGTCGCTGCAACTCGAATTCCAGGTGAGCGGCGCATCCGTGCTCACGCTGCGCGGCGTACCGGAAGTCGTCGGCATCGACGGCGTCGGCAAGCTCACCGGCCGCACGACACTGTTCAAGGCGAGCGTGGCGGCCATACAGACGGGGCCAGGTCGCAGGCTGTCGCTATCCAATTCGTCCTTCTCGCTGCCGTGGAACGACGGCAGCCGGGCGACGCCCGCGCGCGTCGAGACGCGTGTCGCCGGTTCGCTCGACGCGGTCTCCGAACTACTGGCGCGCGAGGCGATCCGCGACGTGGCCGCCATGCCGCTCGAGCCCGGCTCGCTGAAGGGCCAGGTCGACGGGCAATTGCGTCTCGACTTCAAGATCGGACCGGATGCGCGCGGCGCCGATGTGAAGGTCTTCGTCAATGCGAATGTCGCGAATTTCGTCGCCGAACATCTGATCGGAAAAGAGAAGTTCGAGAACGGCTCGCTGACGGTCATCGGCGAACCCACGGGCCTGCGCGCCAACGGCAGCGGCCGCATCTTCGGCGCGGCGGCGACGCTCGATCTGCGCAAGGATGTCGGCAAGCCGGCCTACGCGACGCTGAGCGCAAGCATCGACGATGCCGCGCGCACAAAGTTCGGCTTCGAACCCGCCGGCGTGTCCGGCCCGATCGGCATGAAATTGTCGGCGAAACTCGAGGACGGCGAGAGCGAAGCCAATATCGAACTCGATCTCGCGCGCACCGCGCTCGACAATCCGGTGCCCGGCCTGGTGAAACCCGCCGGGCGGCCGGGGCGCGCGAGCTTCGTCGTGATCCAGCGCGAGAAATCGACGCGGATCGACAACCTGAATTTCGAGGCTGGCGGCGTTTCCGCGCGCGGTATCGTCGAACTGGGCGCACAAGGCGAGGTGCAGTCCGTCAAACTCTCGCAGGCCAAGATTTCGCCCGGCGACGATATGCGCGTCGACATCACGCGCGCAGGCGATCTCTACAGGCTGAACGTGCGCGGCGTCTCGATCGACGCGCGGCCCTTCCTCAAGGCGATGGGCCAGACCGGAACCGCATCGCAGAAGGGACCGGAATTCGACCTCGAGCTGAAATCGCCCATCTTGACCGGCTATTCCAAGCAGGCGCTCACCAATGTCGATCTGAAGATGACGCGGCGCGGCTCCGCGATCCGGCAACTGACCGCGAGCGGGCAATTCGGACGCGGCGCCGTCTCGATGCGTATGACGACAGGCGAAAGCGGCCGGCCCCAGATCGACGTCAACAGCAGCGATGCGGGCGCCGCGCTCGCCTTCATCGATATCTATTCGCGCATGGAAGGCGGCACGCTCAACGCGATCATGAGCCAGGAGCCGACCGGCCTCGTCGGTACGGTGAAGATCCGATCCTTCAACCTGCGCGACGAGCCGGCGCTGCGGCGGCTGGTGTCGGAAAGCGCACCGCGCGCCGAGGCGCCGGGCGGCGCCAAGGTCGATCCGTCGCTCGTCGGCTTCGACCGGCTGCAACTGGTGTTCCTGCGCAACGGCGGCCACCTGACACTGCGCGACGGCGTGATGAACGGCCCGAACATCGGCCTGACGGTGGAAGGCAGCATGGACACGGACCGCAACACGATCGCGCTGAACGGCACGTTCGTGCCCGCCTACACGGTCAACAATTTCTTCTCGAAAATCCCTGTCGTTGGCATGCTGCTCGGCGGCGGCTGGAACGAGGGCCTTTTCGCGCTCAACTACAAGGTGACCGGCAAAGCCAACGCGCCGCAGGTGTCGGTCAATCCGCTGTCGGTGGCGCCGGGGTTCCTGCGCAAGATTTTCGGCATTCTCGACAATGTTGGCGATCAGCCGCAGCGGTGACGTAGCCCGCGCGGCGCCGCCTTACCGCGCCTTCAGCAGCACATGCTTCTTCTTGCCGATCGACAGCTTGATCGCGCCGTCGCGCAGGTCGGCGGCGCGCAGGACGCCGCGTTCGTCCGAGACAGGCGCATCGTTGACGCGCAGGCCGCCGCCCTTGATCTGGCGGCGCGCTTCGCCTGTCGAGGCGACCAACCCCGCCTGCACGAAGGCGGTGAGCACGCCCACGCCGGCGTCCATCTCGGCGGCGGAAATCTCGACCGTCGGCAGCGTGTCGGCAGCGACGCCCTCCTCGAAAGTTTTTCGCGCGGTTTCGGCGGCTTCATCGGCGGCCTTGCGGCCATGCACGAGCGCTGTCGCCTCGTTAGCGAGAATTTTCTTGGCTTCGTTGACTTCGGAGCCGCCGAGCGCGGCGAGACGGTTGATCTCGTCCACGGCTAAGAAAGTGAAGAGCTTGAGGAAGCGCGCGACGTCGCCGTCCTCGGCATTGCGCCAGAACTGCCAGTAGTCCCACGGGCTCAGCATGTCGGGCTCGAGCCAGACGGCGCCAGCGGCGGTCTTGCCCATCTTCGCGCCCGAGGATGTCGTCAGCAGCGGCGCGGTCAGCGCGTAGAGCTGCGGCGTGCCCATGCGGCGGCCAAGGTCGATGCCGGTGACGATATTGCCCCACTGGTCGGAGCCGCCCATCTGCGCGAGGCAGCCGTAGCGCCGGTTGAGCTCGACGAAATCATAGGCCTGCAGGCACATGTAGTTGAATTCGATGAAGGAGAGTTCCTGATCGCGCTCCAGGCGCATTTTCACGGAATCCATCGACATCATGCGGTTGACCGAGAAGTGCCGGCCGACATCGCGCAGGAATTCGATGTAGTTGAGCTTGGTCAGCCATTCGGCGTTGTCGGCCATGACGGCTTCCGTCTTGCCGTCGCCGAAGGTCAGGAAGTTCGAGAAGATCTTCTTGATCGCCGCCTTGTTGGCGTCGATCGTCTCGATCGTCAAAATCTTGCGCGTCTCGTCTTTGCCGGAGGGATCGCCGACGCGGGTCGTGCCGCCGCCCATCAGCGGAATCGGCTTGCCGCCGCCGGTACGCTGCAGCCAGGCGAGCATCATGATCGAGAGCAGATGGCCTACGTGCAGCGAGGGTGCGGTGCAATCGTAGCCGATGTAGGAGATCAGCTCGCCACTCTTCGCCTTGGCGTCCAGTCCTTCGAAATCCGAGCACTGGTGCACATAGCCGCGCTCCATCAGGGCCGCGACAAAGTCGGACTTGGGGCGGAAGGGCGCAGCTTCGGTGGACTTGGCTGTTTTGGCAGCGGCTTTGGCGGCGGACATTTGGGGCTCGACGGGTGAATGTGGCGCCGAAGCTTTAGGGGCCTCGCCCTTTCGTGGCAAGGCGCGGCGCGCGACGCCGGCGAAGCGGCGGCCGGCGTTTTCCGATCCATTAACCTTAATGGTTTCTGATGCCTGCGGGCGTGGCTGGGCTACGTCCGGAGTGAGCCATGTCGGTACGCACGCATTTTCCTTCGGCCAAAGAGCCGGAAAGCCATTTCTTTTTCACGGTTTCGCGCGGTGGGCGGCAGAAGCGGTTCGCATTGCGGCCGGGCGTCCTCTACGGGCTGATCTGCGGCCTGCCGCTGGTCGGCGCCATCTATCTCGGCGCGACCGCCTATCTGTTCTTCCGCGACGACATGGTGTCGGCCCTGATGGCGCGCCAGGCGCGGCAGCAATATGCCTACGAGGACCGCCTTGCCGCCATGCGGCTGCAGCTCGATCGCGTGACGAGCCGCCAGCTGCTCGACCAGGATTCCTTCGAGGGGAAAGTGCAGCATCTGATCGCCCGCGAGGCGCAGCTGGAGACACGCACGGCCATCGTCGCGGCGCTCGGCGACCGTATCGGCCTGCCCGCGCCGGACACCACCGCCACGATCGCGCCGCCGGCCGCCAAGGCCGCATCGCGCACTGCCTCGGATGCGGCCCGCCGCGCCGTGCCCGCCGCCGGCGGCCCCGAGACGAAAGCCAATGGCTTTGCGCCTATGCCGCAGCCGATGGACGACCTGCCCTTCAAATCCGAAAAGCCCCGCCCCGACGGGTTCGAGTTACGCGGACAGCCTGCCGACAGCCGCCAGCCGATGCGCTCGGGCGCGGCCTCCCAGGCGCCGAACCGGCTGCTGGTCGAAGCCGCCGACGCCGACATGTCCACGCCCGCGCGGATCGAATTGCTCGCCGCCTCGCTCGACCGGATCGAGCGCAGACAAGTCGAGGCTCTGGCCGCGCTCGCCGGCCCGGCCAAGCGCAAGGCGGAACAGCTCGAGGCGGTGATCGCCGAAACGGGCCTTTCCGCCAACCGCCTGAAGGCCCCGGAAGGCGCCAAGGCCGCGATGGGCGGCCCGTTCGTACCGGCGACGCTGGAAAACGCCGGCACGCCGTTTGAAAAGCAGCTTGCGAGGGTGCAAGGCGCCTTCAGCGCGCTCGACCGCATCCGCCGCGTGCTGCCCTATGTGCCGGTGCGCAAGCCCTTGTCCGGGCCGCTGGAGCTGACATCCACCTTCGGCTATCGCTCCGATCCCTTTCTCGGCCGCCCTGCCCTGCATTCGGGCCTCGACATGCGCGCCGAAAGCGGCACGCCGGCGCGCGCGACGGCCAGCGGCACGGTGGTGACGGCGAGCTGGAGCGGCGGCTATGGAAATCTGGTGGAGATCGAGCACGGCAACGGGCTCTCCACCCGCTACGGCCATCTCTCCGCGATCACGGTGACCGAAGGGCAGACGGTGAAGGCCGGCGACGTCGTCGGCCGCGTCGGCTCGACCGGCCGCTCGACAGGCCCGCATCTGCATTACGAAGTGCGGATCGATGATGAAGCCACCGATCCCGCGCGCTTCGTGAAGGCCGCGCGGCTGCTGACGATCAAGGATTAAGGCGATTTTGTGGTAAAATTGTCACGAATTTTGCAATTCGTAAGTAAAGGGTTGTCAGCATATTGAGAACAATGACACGCTCTGCCCGCTCGTGGGGGGCGTATCATGAAGACGAAGTATCTTGCGCTCGCGCTGTCCGTCACCTGCCTTTCTGGGTGCGCGTTGCCGACCGATCAAGTTGGAAAATTTACTGCCGGAACGGCGACGGCAGATACAACTGTCAAGAACCTTCTCGCAGGCCGAGCCGCCTTAATCGCGGAAGTTGAATTTTCGAAGGACAGCCGTGATTACATTTCCGGCACTTTCTTTGACCGCCGGGGCAATTCAAACAGCTGCGACCGCGGAATCAAATACGAAGAGATTCTGCAAGAAAAACGACTTTCTGCGCTAACAGAACTTGACGAGTATGTGAAAGCGCTCCAAGTTTATTTAAGCCCGTCAAAAGAATTCGCGGCGGCGACAAACATCATCACTGCGGCTTCAAGCCTTGGCTCATCGCTCGGTCTTCAGGGTGCCGCAGGCGCGTCGGTCGTCACGGCTTTGACGGCGGCGGCTGCGCAAGCTGAGGTTGCGGCTCGAGCTGCGGCATTAGTGCGCCTTGCTCAGGCTAAGCAGGAGACCGTGGAAAAAATTAGTTCCAGCCTGAAAGCTGGTCTGAAACCGATTAACTCAGAATATGCGGCAATTCTCAACAATTGGGAGGTCTGCGAGTTCGAAAAGCTACACATCATCGATAAATCAGACGCTCAAGCCTCGAAAGTCGAGAAAGAAGGCAGATTTAGATTATTCTACGACATGCGAGCAAAGCTTAAGGCGTCCCTGACTAACGCAGTCGAGGCTGAGGCGATTTTCGATGAATTGCCTAAGCTGCACAAAAAGATCATCGAGGGCGGTACTGATATCGGGAAGAATTTGGACGTTCTTGGAAAAACGATTGGCGCAGGGCAAGCGTTGGTCGCAGCCGGCCAAGCAGCCGCCGCGCCGCCTACCAAGTCTGGGTCGTAGCCATCTTCAGGTGATCCGTTAGTCCACGTCTTCGACCTTTTCCGGCCCGCCGCCGTGGATGCGCTGGGCGAGGGCTGCTTCCATGAAATCGTCGAGCTCGCCGTCGAGCACTTCATCCGGCGTGCCAGACGTGACGCCGGTGCGCAGGTCCTTCACCAGCTGATAGGGCTGCAGCACGTAGGAGCGGATCTGGTGGCCCCAGCCGATGTCGGACTTGGACGCCGAGATCGCATTGGCTTCCGCCTCGCGTTTCTCGATTTCCTGCTCGTAGAGCCGTGCGCGCAGCATGTTCCACGCGGTTGCGCGGTTCTTGTGCTGCGAGCGCTCCATCTGGCAGGACACGACGATGCCTGAGGGAATATGCGTGATGCGGATCGCCGAATCTGTCGTGTTGACGTGCTGGCCGCCGGCGCCCGACGAGCGGAACGTGTCGATGCGGCAGTCGCTCTCGTTGATCTGGATGTCGATCTTGTCGTCGATGACGGGATAGACCCAGACGGATGCGAAGCTCGTGTGGCGGCGCGCGTTGGAATCGTAGGGCGAAATGCGCACGAGCCGATGCACGCCCGACTCGGTCTTCGACCAGCCGTGGGCGTTGTGGCCCTTCACCAGCAGCGTGCCGGACTTGATGCCGGCTTCTTCGCCCGCGGTCTCTTCGATGATCTCGACGCGGAACTTGTGGCGCTCGGCCCAGCGCGCATACATGCGAAACAGCATGCGCGCCCAGTCCTGGCTCTCGGTGCCGCCGGCGCCGGAATGGACTTCGATATAGGTGTCGTTGGCGTCGGCTTCGCCCGCAAACAGAGCTTCCACCTGACGGCGGCGCGCTTCGGCGACCAGGCCCTTCAGCGCGTCGATGCCTTCCTTTTCCGTATCGGCGTCGTTCTCGCTCTCGCCGAGTTCGACGAGCGTGATCGCGTCATCAAGCTCGCGCTCGAAGCGCGAGATTGACCCTAAGCGATCCTCGAGCTCGTTGCGCTCGCGCATCAGCTTCTGCGCGACGTCGGGATCGTTCCAGAAATCGGGATGTTCGGATTTGGCGTTCAGTTCCGCGAGGCGGCGCGTCGATGTTTCGACGTCAAAGATGCCTCCTCAGCAGTCCCACGGACTGCTTGATCTGTTCGACGAGAGCTTCGGGTTCAGCGCGCATGCGATTCTTTGCGAGTGGCGAGAAAATATCTGCGCCACTCCCTACTCACGTTGGATGGTGTCAGTAAAGCCCGCCGGTGCCCGATCCGACCGAACGGTCGACGTCCGGCGCGGTCGCCGCGCCACGCGAGGTCGCGTCGCCGATCACCGAATAGGTGTCGGGCGGCGCGGTGCCCGGCTTGAAGGCCTCGAGGATCGAGCCCTGACCGGAGGAACGCATGCCCGAACGCGGATCGACCGAGATCAGCTTGATACCCGGCGGCACGCGGAACGGCACGTCCGGCTTGTCCTTCAGCGCCGCCGCCATGAAGTCGCGGAAGATCGGCGCGGCGTAGGTCGCCGCCTGGGCGGACTTGCCGGAGCCGAGCGAGCGCGGCCGGTCGTAGCCGATGTAGACGCCGACCGCGAGATCGGGCGAGAAGCCGACGAACCAGAGGTCCTTGGCGTCGTTGGTCGTGCCGGTCTTGCCGGCCAGATGCTTGCCCACCGCCTTGATGCTTTGGCCGGTGCCGCGCAGGACGACGCCTTCCATGATCGAGGTGATCTGGTACGCGGTCAGCGGGTCAAGCACCTGCTCCCGCTTGTCGATCAGCTTGGGCTCGGACTGGTTGTCCCACTTGGCCGCGTCGCAACCGATGCACTGGCGCTCGTCGTGGCGATAGATGGTGCGGCCCCAGCGATCCTGGATGCGGTCGACCAGCGAGGGCTTGATGCGCTTGCCGCCGTTGTCGAGCATGGCGTAGCCCGCGACCATGCGCATCAGCGTCGTCTCGCCCGCGCCGAGCGACAGCGACAGGTAGGGCGCCATGTCGTCGTAGATACCGAAGCGCTTCGAATATTCGACGATGAGCGGCATGCCGACGTCGCGCGCGAGACGCACGGTCATCATGTTCTTGGAATGCTCGATGCCGTAGCGCAGCGTGTGCGGGCCGGTGCCGTGGCCTTCGAAGTTTTCAGGACGCCAGATTTCGCCGTTGCCCTGATCGATCTCGATCGTCTCGTCGAGGATGATCGAGGACGGCGTATAGCCATTGTCGAGCGCCGTCGCGTAAACGAAGGGCTTGAAGGCGGAGCCCGGCTGGCGCTGCGCCTGCGTGGCGCGGTTGAACTCGGACTGGTCGAAGGAGAAGCCGCCGACCATCGCGAAGACACGGCCCGTATAGGGGTCCATCGCCATCAGCGCGCCGGAAATGTCCGGCACCTGGCGCAGGCGATAGGCGCCGGGCGTCTTTTCGATCGGTTCGACATAGACGACGTCGCCGGTCGTAAAGGCGGTGCGCGGGGACTTGCCGGTCCACGCCATGCCGTCGCGGTTGACGACGCCGGTCTCGCGCTCGCGAACGAGTTCGCCGGACTTTTCCTTGCGCGGCTGGAGGCCGATGCGCGCCTGCGCGTCGGTCATGTCGAGGATGACGGCCAACCGCCACGGCTTGACGTCGCCGAGCGCGGGAATGGCGGCGAGAGGCACGCCCCAGTCGCCGGCCGTCTCGATATGCTGGATCGCGCCGCGATAGCCCTGCGCCTCGTCGAAGCGCACGAGGCCATTGACGAGCGCCTTGCGGGCGGCAACCTGCATCTGCGGATCGAGCGTCGTGCGCACGGACAGGCCGCCCTCGTAGAGCTTCTTGTCGCCGTAGCGCTCGGAGAGTTCGCGGCGAACTTCCTCGGCGAAATAGCCGGCGACATAGGTGTTGGGCGAAAGCGCGCGCGGCGTCACGCCCAGCGGCTCGGCGCGCGCCTTGTCGCCTTCGTCCTTGGTGATGTAGCCGTCGTCGACCATGCGGCGGATGACGTAATTGCGCCGGTCGAGCGCCTTGTCGCGATTGCGGAACGGATTGAGATCGCTCGGCGCCTTGGGCAGCGCGGCGAGATAGGCGACCTCCGCGATCGTCAGTTCGTGAACCGACTTGTTGAAATAGTTCAGCGCGGAGGCCGCGACGCCGTAGTTGCCGAGGCCGAGGTAGATTTCGTTCAGATAGAGTTCGAGGATCTTTTCCTTCGAATAGGCGGCCTCGATGCGGAACGAGATCAGCGCCTCGCGGATCTTGCGCTCGACCGAGCGCTCGCTGCCGACGAGGAAGTTCTTGGCCACCTGCTGCGTGATGGTGGAGGCGCCCTGCACATGCTTCTGGCCCTGCACCAGAATCATCACGGCGCGCGCGATGCCTTCGGGGTCGATGCCGTTGTGCGTGTAGAAATTCTTGTCTTCGGCGGCGATAAAGGCCTGCTTCACGAGCGGCGGGATCGCATAGCTCGGCAGATACAGCCGACGCTCGCGGGAATATTCGGCCAGGATCGAACCGTCGCCCGCATGGACGCGGGTCATCACTGGCGGCTCGTAGTTCTTGAGCTGCGCCGTATCAGGCAGGTCCTTGGAATAATTGTAGATGACGGCCGCAACGACGACCGCGCCGATCACGAACAGAATCGCGCCGGTCGCAAACAGGAAGCCGAAAAAGCGGCCGATCATCCGCATATCGATCGTCTCTTTTCAAACGTCAAAAAACCAAACGCTCCGGCGCATCGGCTACCGCCGCAGGCGCATCGTCGCTGGACAGGCGATTCTCGCCAGCCGGGCGCTGCGTTTCGGCGGCTAACCCATATACGCAACGAAAAGCCCGATCCACACGAAAACGCAAGGCGCTAGATGCGCAACCTTTGTGGTGGATTCAGGGCGCATCCGGGCTACCCCGGAATTGCCCGGACTAGCGCGCTGCCGCCAGCCCGACGGCGGGCAATGCGATCTCATCCGTCGCCGCCGTGCGCTTCGTGAAATAGCGCTCGATCGACTGGGCGACCCGGTCCGCGGCGCTCTGGCGCCATTGCTCCGAGCTGAGCTTGGCGAGATCGCGCTCGTTGGACATATAGCCAAGTTCGAGCAGGACCGACGGCACGTCCGGCGCCTTGAGCACAACGAATCCCGCGGATCGGATGGGGTTCTTGTTGAGATCGCCGCCCGCCTTCCAGAAATCGATCAGGCTGGTGGCGAACTGGTGGCCGATGGCGCGGGTTTCGCGGCGGGTCAGGTCGAACAGGATGTCGTTGACGTCGCCGATCTCCTCGGCCTCCGCCATGCCGCCGGCCTTGTCGGCGGCGTTTTCGGTCGCGGCGACGCGGGCGGCCTCTGCGTCCGAGGCGCGGTCGGACACCGTGTAGACGGTCGCCCCATGGACCGATGTCTCGTTCAGCATGTCCGCGTGAACGGAGACGAAGAGCGCCGCGCCGCTCTTGCGGGCGAGTTTCACCCGATCGTTCAGTGGCACGAATTCGTCGGAATTGCGCGTCAGCAGGGTGCGAACCTTGGCGCTGGCTTCCAGTTTCGCGGCCAGACGGCGCGAAACGTCGAGGACGACGTCCTTTTCATAAATCGCCTTGGCGCCGACGGCGCCCATGTCGACGCCGCCGTGGCCGGCATCGATGACGACGAGCGGCTTGACCTGCGGCTGCGGCGGCGCGGCGGCGGCCGTCTCGTCGCGTGGGGCCTTCTGGAGTTGCGCCGCCCTGGCGGCGCGGGCCGCCGCGCGGAAGGCATCGGGAGCCGTGTCCGCCAGTTCGACGACCAGCCGCGCGGCTCCGCCCGATTCGGTCGGCTCGGCTACGGCTTTGACGATTCGGGCCGGGCCGGAAAGATCGAAGACGATTCGCGAGCGCCCGCGCGCGAACTGGCCGAACCGGAAGGATGGCGCCAGCGGCGGCGGCTCCGCCTTGGACTTGGCCACAACAGCGCGGCCGAGCGCGGGGTCGAGGAGGAAATTGGTCTCCGGTAATTCGACGACGACGCGGTCCGGGTCGGCCAGCACATAGGCGTCGACGGCGACCGGGCGATTGAGATCAAAGACGAATTTGGCAGATGTGGCCGAGCGTTCGACGGTCGCGCCGGTGGCGGCCACGCCAGCGGCAATGTCGCGGGCGGCCGAGCGGGCGCCGAGGATGCCGGAAGACGCGGCGACGGCGGGCGCGGCGGCGAGCAGCGGGGCTGCGGCCGTCAGTCCCATCAAGCAGAATGTCCGGAATCGCCCAAAGGCCATCATGTTGCTCGCGGTAAGCGTGGCCGGCCGTTGCGTTCTTTTAAGGAATAGAACCGGGTAGGTTAATGCTTCGTAACCGGCCTGCCCGCTTTGCGGGCGACCTGTAGCAAGGCGGCAACAGGTCCAGCATGAAACTTGCCAAGGGCCCGCCCGATCGCATATGAAGGTTGTGTGTCTGCTCCGCGCGTTGCGCCTCCCTCGGGAGCGCCGGGGGCAGATAGGTTTCCCGACCGTCCGAAGCACGAGTGACGCCACCAGCATTGCTCGTTCGCGGTACGCGAGGGCCTAGTCGATCGCGGCGCGCATCGCCGGCGGTCTAGTACTGCGGCCCCCTATGGGCCAAGAGACCTGAAGTGAACGCTGGCATTCACCATCCGACACCGACGCAAGCGGCCCTCGCAGCCGTCGCGAACGTTCGGACCGGAACGCCAACCCCCGCCTCTCCGGCGCGCGCGCTTCAGGCCCGATCCGACTTCTCATTCGCGACTGTCGCAGCGCCGTGTGGCGTCAGGCGGTCCGTTTCTTCAACCTCTCCTCATCCTCGAACATCGCGCGTGACTGCTCCGCAGCGGAGCCGCGCACTCCCGCCATGGCCGCTTTCCGGCCTGACAGGACGTGCGGCGCCGCCCGGCGGAACGCGCCAAAGAGTTATCCATGGCCAACAAAATGCTGATCGACGCATCCCATCCGGAAGAGACCCGGGTGGTGGTGCTCAGAGGTAATCGCGTCGAAGAATTCGACTTCGAATCTGCCTCCAAGAAGCCGCTGCGCGGCAACATCTATCTGGCGAAGGTCACGCGGGTCGAACCGTCGCTGCAGGCCGCCTTCATCGACTACGGCGGCAACCGGCACGGCTTTCTCGCCTTCTCCGAAATCCACCCGGATTACTACCAGATCCCGGTCGCCGACCGGCAGGCCCTGCTCGAGGAAGAAGCAGCCTCCCATGAAGAGGAGGAGGAGGAGCAGCGTCCGCGCCGCAGCCGCCGCCGCCGAGGCCGCGGCGATCAGGAAGCCCGTCGCCCGTCGAATGCGGACGAGCAGATATCCGAAGCCGCGCCGCTGAGCGAAGACGGTTCGGCGCCGGCCGAGGGCGAGCCGTCCTTCGAAAGCCCCGAGGCGCAGGACGCCGTGCATATCGAAGCGCCGCATGCGGACGCGCAGGCCGAAAGCGAGCCCTCCGAAGCCGCCGCAGAGGCCCCTGCCCCGGCCGCAACGAGCGAAGCCGTCGCAACGGAAGCGCCCATGCAGTCTGAGGCCGCCGCGCCGGCCGGACATGTCGCCCAGTCCGAAGACGAGCCGCATACGCTGGCCGTCGACGAACAGGGCTATGCCACGATTTCCGAGGCCGACAGCGCGCCGGAAGGCGACGAGGCCGCCGAAATGCCCGACCACGAGACCAAGGCGCGCCGCATTCGCCAGCGCGACGAGGAAGGCGGCGACGAAGAGGAAGAAGACGAGGAAGAGCACGTCGAGCAGATCGGCGGCGACGCGATGGAGGAAATGCCCCGTCGTCAGCCACGCATGCGCCGCCAGTACAAGATTCAGGAAGTGATCAAGCGCCGCCAGGTGCTGCTGGTTCAGGTCGTGAAGGAAGAGCGCGGCAACAAGGGCGCGGCTCTCACCACCTATCTGTCGCTGGCCGGCCGCTATTCCGTGCTGATGCCCAACACGGCGCGCGGCGGCGGCATTTCCCGCAAGATCACCGATTCCGGCGACCGCAAGCGGCTGAAAACGATCGCCCAGGACCTCGAGGTTCCCGACGGCATGGGCGTCATTCTTCGCACGGCAGGGGCGTCCCGGACACGCCAGGAAGTCCGCCGCGACTTCGAATATCTGATGCGCATGTGGGAAACGGTGCGCGAGACGACGCTGCGCTCGTCCGCCCCCACGCTCGTCTACGAGGAAGGCTCGCTGATCAAGCGCGCGATCCGCGATCTCTACAACAAGGAGGTCGACGAGATCGTCGTCTCCGGCGACACCGGCTATCGCGAAGCCCGGAACTTCATGCGGCTGCTGATGCCCAGCCACACGAAGAACGTGCATATCTGGACCGAACCGCAGGGCGTGTTCGTGAAGTCTGGCGTGGAGACGCAGCTCGACGCGATGTTCTCGCCGCAGGTGACGCTGAAGTCCGGCGGATATCTCGTCATCAACCAGACCGAAGCGCTGGTCGCCATCGACGTGAACTCGGGCCGCTCGACGCGCGAGCACAATATCGAGGACACGGCGCTCCGCACCAATCTGGAGGCGGCCGACGAGGTCGCGCGCCAGCTGCGCCTGCGCGATCTCGCGGGCCTGATCGTCGTCGACTTCATCGACATGGAAGAGCCGCGTAACAATCGCGCGGTCGAGCGCCGGATCAAGGACGCGCTCAAGAACGATCGCGCGCGTATCCAGGTCGGCCGCATCTCGCATTTCGGCCTGCTGGAAATGTCGCGCCAGCGCATTCGCACCGGCGTGCTCGAAGGCTCGACCATCCCCTGCCCGCATTGCGCGGGCGCAGGCACGATGCGTTCGACCTCCTCGATCGCGCTGCATGTGCTGCGCGTACTCGAGGAAGCGCTGATCAAGAGCGCGTCGCACAACATCATCGTGAAGACGCGCACCAATGTCGCGCTCTACATTCTCAACCAGAAGCGGTCGCATCTGCGCGAAATCGAGCGCCGCTTCGGCGTCGAAATCTTTGTGATGGCCGACGACACGCTGACCGGCTCGACCTATCACGCGCTGGAGCGCGGCGAGCCGGCGACCGGCACGCCCGAGCCGACGCGGATCGATCCTGCGCTGCTCGCCGCCGAGGATGACATCGACGATGTCGAGGAGACGCTCGAGGACGAGGACGCCGACGAGGGCGCCGAAGCCGAGACCGACGGCGACGATGATGACGCCGAAGGCGACGGCGCCAGCGATGGCCGCCGGGATGATCGTTCGGCGCGCGATGATGGCGGGGAAGAAGGCGAAGACGGCCAGCGCCGCCGTCGCCGGCGCCGGCGCCGTCGTGGACGCGGCGGCGAGCGCGAAGGCTCGATTTCGGCCGACGCGCCGCAGCCGTCCGACGACGGCCTCGCGGTCGTGGCCGAGGCGAACGGCGACTTCCTGACGCGCGAAATCCCGGCCGAGCGCTCGGGCCCCGGCTATTGGGCCCGGGAAAATTCCGATCGCCCCGAACCCTTCCACACGCCCGGCGCCGAAAGCGCGGCAGAGACGCCCGCACCCATCGCCGAGGCCGAGGCGCCTGTCGCCGAAGCGCCCGCTCCGGCGGCGCCCGAGATCAAGGCGGTCGAACCCGTTGCGGTCGAATCGCCGCGCATCGAGACGCCTGCGCCCGCGCCGGAACCCGTTGCGGAAGCCAAGCCTGAACCCACTCCGGAACCCGTTCCGGCCCCCGCGCCGCAACCGCCTCGCGCGATCGAGCAGCCGCGCGCCGACGTCGGCCGTGTGATCACGTCAGCCGATCCCGCCGCGCCCAAGAAGGGCGGCTGGTGGCAGCGCGCCAAGGCTTCGATCACCGGCGAGTGACATAACAAGACGGCGCCGGGCCACGCGCCCGGCGCTGTCATCTGCATCACCCCCGCTGCGTGGTCGGCAGAGCGATGACCTTGTCGATGAGCGCGTCATCAGCTGGCGCCAAACCATCGAGCATGAGCATGGCAAGGCCGTGGACGGTCGACCAGGCTTGCAGAGCGAATATTCTCTGATCTAAGCCGCTTGGCGCGCGGGCCGTCGCGTTCTCGCGCAGGAATGCGGCTGCATCCGATTGTCGCGAGGCGACCGTGGGCTTCGAGAACATCAGCCGGAACAGCGCGGGATTGGCCAGGGCGAATCGCACATATGCGGCGCCTGTCGCTCCGAACGCCCTTGTCTCACTGTCTTTCGCAGTGTTGAAAGCGGCGCGCTGGGCCTCGGCCAGCCTGCGAAACCCTTCCTCTGCGATCGCCGACAGTAGAGCGTCCTTGTCCGGGAAATGGCGATAGACCGCGGTTGCGCTGACCCCGACGTTTCGGGCGACGCCGCGGAGCGACAAGTCGCCGGCGCCCTCCTCCACCAGCAACCGCATGCCTTCGGCGACCAGCGCCGCTCGCAAGTCGCCATGGTGGTAAGGCGCCCGTTCGGTCTCGACTTTTTTCATGTTGACAATGTTACCATCTGCGTTATGTTTACACTATCAACATTTGGGAGAATGTACATGGCGTCGATCGTGGAAAACGTCATTCGCGGAGCCGTTGTCAAGGGCGCCGGCGCGGTCGCCGATTTCAATCGTGCGCGCCTGCCGGAGGATAAAAATGCCTATCTCAGCGCCATCCACGAGCCGATGAAACAGGAGCTCACGCTGGACGAACTCGAGGTCGTCGGCGAAATCCCTGGCGAACTGGACGGCCGCTACCTGCGCATCGGGCCGAACCCGGCGGCGCCCGACCCCAAGGGCTACCACTGGTTTTCCGGCGACGGCATGGTGCATGGGCTGGCGCTGCGCGGCGGCAAGGCGCTGTGGTACCGCAACCGCTGGATCCGGTCGAACGCTGTCGCCGCACAGACCGGCCTTCCGGCCGCGCCGGGCCCGCGACACATCTTCGATACAGTGAACACGAATGTCGTCGGCATGGCCGGGCGGACATGGGCGCTGGTGGAAGCCGGCAGCTATCCGGTGACGCTGAGCGACACGCTGGAAGATCAGGCCTACGAGCGGTTCGGCGACACGTTGAATGGCAGCTTCACCGCCCATCCGCATCGCGATCCGCTGACCGGCGAATTCCACGGCATCTGCTACGAAGGGCCGGACATGACGACGATCCGCCATGTCGTCGTCTCGCCCGAAGGCCGGGTGACGCGTGAGTTGCCGATCAAGGTCGAGCATGGGCCTTCGATCCACGATTGCGCGATCACGAAACGCTACGCGATCATCCTCGACCTGCCCGTTACCTTCTCGATGAAGGCAATGATGGGCGGACACAAGTTTCCCTATCGCTGGAACCCGGATCACAAGGCGCGCGTGGGTCTGTTGCCGCGTGACGGCGGCGCCGACGACATCATCTGGATCGACTGCCCGCCGGTCTACATTTTCCATGTGGCGAACGCCTATGACGACGCCCACGGGAACGTCGTTCTCGATTCCTGTGTCTACGAGACCATGTTCGCGGAAGCCACCGGCGGCCCGAATGGACGCAGCCTTGGGCTGCAGCGCTGGACGATCGATCCCCAGGCGAAGACGATCGACGTCCGCACCGTCGACCGCGCGCCGCAGGAATTTCCGCGGCCCGACGAACGGTACTTCGGCCAGCCCTATCGCTACGCCTTTACGATGGCATTGCCCTCGGACGATTTCGCAATTTCCGAGACACGACTGTTCAAGCACGATCTGGAGACCGGCAAGCGCGAGGTTCACGATTTCGGCGCCGGACGCCACCCTGGCGAATTCGTCTTCGTTCCGCGCGCGGAATCAGCAGCCGAAGGCGACGGCTGGCTGGTCGGCCTTGTCGTCAGCATGGCGGATCAGACGACCGACCTCGTCATCATCGATGCCGCGAAATTCGAGGAAGAACCGGTTGCGCGTGTGCGCATCCCGCATCGTGTGCCGCCGGGCTTCCACGGCAATTGGGTCGCCGCGCAAGACATGCGGGCATAACGAGACATAAAAAAAAACGCCGGATTTTCGCCCGGCGTTTTTGTTTGTCGGGCCTGAAGCGTCAGGCCGGAACCTTCTCCAGCGTCGGATAATCCGTGTAGCCGGGCGCGCCTTCGGAATAGAAGGTTTCCATGTTCCACGCGTTGAGCGGCGCGTTCTTCTTCAGGCGCTCGACCAGGTCGGGATTGGAGATGAAATACTTGCCGAAGGAAACGGCGTCGGCTTCGTTATTGGCCAGAACCTGCGCAGCCGTCTCGCCCGTGAGGCCTTCGTTGGCGATCCAGGGACCGCCGAAAATCTTGCGCAGCTGCGGGCCGAGCCTCGGCTCCTTCAGGGATTCGCGCGCGAAGATGAAAGCGATCTTGCGACGCCCGAGTTCACTCGCGACATAGCCGAACGTTTTGGCCGGATCGCTGTCGCCCATCGAATGCGCGTCACAGCGCGGGGCGAGATGCATGCCGACGCGGTTCGCGCCCCACACATCGATGCAGGCGTCGGCAATCTCGAGCATGAGACGCGCGCGGTTCTCGATCGGGCCGCCGTAGCGGTCGGTGCGCTTGTTCGAACCGTCCTGCAGGAACTGGTCGATCAGATAGCCGTTGGCGCCGTGGATTTCGACGCCGTCGAAGCCGGCCTTCTTCGCATTCTCGGCGCCGCGCCGGAAGGCGGCGACGACGGCTGTTACTTCGTCCGTCTCGAGCGGACGCGGGACCGTGTAGCCGCGCTTGGGGCGCGCGAGGCTGACATGGCCGTCGGGCGCGAGCGCGCTGGGCGCCACCGGCGGCTGGCCATCGTGATAGACCGGATCGGAAATGCGGCCGACGTGCCAGAGCTGCATCATGATGCGGCCGCCGGCCCCGTGGACATGGTCGACGACCTGCTTCCAGCCCGCCGTCTGCTCGTCGGACCAGCAGCCCGGCGTCGAGGGATAGCCGACGCCCTGCGGCGAAACCGATGTGGCTTCCGTAATGATGAGGCCGGCGGATGCGCGCTGAGCGTAATATTCGCCGACCAGCGGCGTCGGCGCGCGGCCGGGCAGCGTGGCGCGGTTGCGCGTCAGCGGCGCCATGACGATGCGGTTGGGCAGGTTGATCGCGCCGAGCGTGATCGGGTCGAACATC